>Ga0116227_10001431_pt1 | contig 53104 bp, 28 predicted proteins | sample S1TSphgellanicum_FD_89693 | JGI IMG/M metagenome (GOLD analysis project Ga0116227, IMG submission 89693) | Host-associated microbial communities from peat moss isolated from Minnesota, USA - S1T2_Fb - Sphagnum magellanicum MG | ecosystem: Host-associated > Plants > Peat moss > Unclassified... | reverse complement strand
GGGGGAAATTAAAATAGGGAAATTTTGGGATGTTTTTTTTTTTTTTGTAAAATTTTTTTTTGTTTTGGGGAAAAAAAATGTAAATGTGGGCCCCCCCCCCCCCCCCCCCCCCCCCCCCCACCAACCCCAAACCGGGTTTATGGGGGCGGGGGGCCGGGCCGGCGGGGGGGGGGGTTGCGGTTTACCTATTTGTATTCGTCCCGTCGGCGTCGGGCACGCGGGCCGCCCGGCGCCTGGTTCGTGACGTAGCCCCGCTACATCCCCGGCCGGACTTTCTCTCCCCCACCCGCCGCTCTGCAAGGCCACCCTCGACGACGGCGAGCATGCGCGTCGAAGGTCGCTCCCTCGCTCGCTCGATCTTTCTCTCTCTCTTCTCACTTGCTTGCTTCCTCAGGCGATCCCGCACTCTCCACAAGTTCTTGGCTCTTGATGTTATACCAACTGTCCAGTAACCAATTCGCTCTTTCCAACGATCTGCAGAACAACAGTAAAGACCTGCGAGTTTCTTCTTGTTTCCGATCTATGCTTTTCGGCTCTCAGTTGTTGTCGTTGTAGTCGTCGTCTTCGCATCACTGCAGCAAGGTGCGATCACGCCAAACAAACGCACTCGAACTTGGGAGAAAGAAAACCATAAGGTAGCTAGGAATGTACTGCCTCGGCGGAGGATTCTGTTGGGATTTGTAATACTGATGCAGTAGGTTCCTCCTGGGAAGGAACAAAGGCGAGTCTCGCTCAGAGGAGGGAATCGGATAAGAGCTGGAAAGACTTGAGAGGGATGTCATTCTGGACTCTGACGCCCCGGCGGATTCTGTGGGATGTAGTGGCCATAGCAGAAGTGATTGTGAGCATCGTAGTTCATTTGAGTTACGCGCTCTCCATCTTCGGTTCCGCGGTATGGATCGATGTCATGAGTATTCTTTCAGCCAGCAGCAGCAACAGCACGCCGCCAAGGCACAAGCCCAAGAAGAGAGACAGCAGCGACGGCGAACTCCTTGTTCAAGTGCTGCACAGCCCGGTGGTGACGACGGTGCTCCATGAGGAGCAGCCGGATGATGATCCCGATCACCACCACAGTTCTCAGTTGGGTTTGGAAGAGGTGGCGGAGGAGAATAAGAAGCAGCAGCAGCTGGCAACAATAGCCACAACAGAAGAACCCAACAAAGCCTTTCTTGATGGCCATCAGAAAGCACCCATTGTCTTGGTGCACGGCATTTTTGGATTTGGAAAAGGGGTAAGGCAAACCAACTGACCTTCCCATGAGAATCCATGTTGCACTTTTTGTTCTTGCTCTTTGGGTGGGGTCTGGACTCGAAGAGGAGGAAACAAGAATCTGGACTAGAAGAAGTCGAGGAGGAAACTAGAATCCGGACTACAAGAGGAAGAACAAGAATCTGGACTAGAAGAGGAGGAAAACAAGAATCTGGACTAGAAGAGGAGGAAAACAAGAATCTGGACTAGAAGAGGAAGAAACAAGAATCTGTCTGTGGAGTGCAGCAACTTGGGTTGTTGTGAGATCAGCAGAGGGTTTTTGGTTGCAATTCTTATGCAGTCATATTTCCTGACTCGGTGGTCGTTTGTGCCCTAATATCCTCCTCCTCCTCCTCTTGCAGAGATTGGGCTCTCTTTCATACTGGGGTGGTGCAGAGCAAAGAGATGATCGGATTCTTGTTCCAGACCTTGGAGCTCTGACCAGCATTCATGACAGGTTTTTCCTTACTCATTCACTTGCCCAGTTGTCTACTAGGTAGAAAAAAGTTAGAATTCTTTCTTGCAAGTGAAGAAGACACATGGTCAAGCCCACACAAGATGATTGAGTATCTTCTTTGCAGCAGAATCTGGAATCTGGTAACAATCACAAATGGGTACTTGTACTTCAACTTTCCCCTATTCTGTATCTGAAGGATTTCTGTACTGCTGCCATTGCAGTTGCTGACCATAAAAGCTCTCAGAACACATTTCTGGTGCTGTAGAACAACCATGTCTGCAATTACAAACTTATGATGAAAAAACTTTCAGGAAAACAAAAAAAAATTATGTGCAGAATTGTGGTGAATTCATGAACCTTCTGAGAACATTTCTGTGAAGAAATTGCTAATCATGTTAGGCTTTAACAGAAGAACATCTCTTTGCAGAATTGGTAAAGATGAAGAACCTTTTCAGAAAAACACATTTCTGCAAATGTGCTAATCCATGAATCTCTTTCAGATAAATCCATGTCTGCATTTGCTGCTAATCATGAACTTTATGGATGTATGGTATGTACTCATGTGAAGCTGCTGTTGCTGAGCTGTGTTGTCTTCATTGTTTGAAATCTGCAGGGCTCGTGTGCTGTTTTATTACTTGAAAGGTGGGACTGTTGATTATGGGTTTGAGAGAAGTCAGCAATTTGGGCATTCACAATTCGGTAGAACATATGATCAAGGTAAATTTTAAAGGAAGGAATTTTTGGGGAAGAGAAATTTTTGTTCCTTTGAAAATCAATTGAAGATTGTTACAAAATTTTACCAAAACAAAAGTTAGCCTAAAGAAACTCTAGTCTCCTTTTTTCTTTTCTTTTTTAAAATTTATTTATTTATTTAATTTTTTAGCGGCACTCTAAAATTCTGCTCCATTTTTATCAGTAGTATATCTTCAGCTGGGTCTGGAATTTTTGGTTTCATACCTTCACACTTTGTTATTGGGGTGGCACAGGACACTATCCTGAATGGGATGAAAACCATCCAATTCACATTCTTGGCCATTCAACTGGAGCGCAAGTTGTGCGTCTACTGCAACAAATGTTGGCTGAAAAGGTGAATCCTAGTATATGGTGTGAAATTTTCCAATTATATAATTATAGTTCTGATCCTCTACTCATTCCTGTCCAATTGCGCCAGTGGACAATTACAGAGAATGTTATGAAAAAAAATCCTCAAAAATATGACAGAACTCACATGTTTTGTATAATGGTTGTGCCTGAGGATTTTGAGCTGATTGTTACAAAGTATGAAACCAAAAATTCTGGCACTTTGTGCAAACAACTCTCATAAGGTTAATTATGACTGCACTCAACTTAAATTTACATTAAATATTTCTGAAGAGGAGAATTGATTTCATATGTCTTGAATTCCATAAGTGTTTTCAAATTTTTTTAGTAATTTAAAATTTCTTCCAACATGTAAAGATTGTTGGTTAGAGTAAAAAAGCTGAAAAAAAATTGGGGATCTTTTTTGTTCACAGGCTTTTGCTGGTCACAAATCGACATCAGCAGATTGGGTGCTGAGCATAACTTCACTTTCTGGAGCTTTGAATGGCACAACTCGTGTCTTCCTTGATGGTATCTGGTTAGTGCAAAACTTCAACAAATATTCACCTGATATCCGTTCATAAATTATCACAGAACTAAAAATTCCACCTTCATTTGGGGAGGTAGGAAAAATAACACTACTCAGTATAAATAAATAAATAAAATTATAATGTAAGATCCAATTTACATAGCCAATGTACTTCTTAGTTTTGGTATGAGTTTTTCTTCAATCTGTCTTTTGAACTTTGAATGAATTCACCAGATGGGAGTTTTACTAATTGAATTGAAACTGCTGTTGTTGTTGTTGAAATGGATGCAGTCCAGAAGATGGTCAAACTATGAAAAGTATTAGTCTGTTACAAGTGCTGCGAGTTGCTGTTCTTCTGTACGAGTGGTTAGATATTCCAGCTCTGAAGAGATATTATGATTTTGGCTTTGATCACTACAACCTGCCTTGGCACAAGGCTGGGATGTCTGGCTTAAGAGATACCATGCTTGGTCGTTCAGGCCCTTTTGCTAAGGGAAATTGGGTACTTCCAGATTTAAGCATTCAATATGCTGTAGAAGTGAATAAGAGATTGCAGACATATCCCAACACCTATTATTTCAGGTACACTAAAAATACAAAAGAACTTTTTCTGTTTTTCTATAATTTTCTTGCCCAGATTCTTTTATGCTTGTGTTATTGGAAATGATGGTGTGATTTTTTTTGCCCACGTTTCTTTGATTTTACAGCTATGCAACAAATCATACTAGGAAGGTGTTCTCTCAGAAATTGCCAAGAAGTTTTCTTGGGACACATCCATTGCTCTTTCTACGTGCTCTGCAAATGTGTCTTTGGCGACACCCATCACATCTACCTCCTCCCTATGAGGGTTACAGGTATAGAGAGCTTTTTTTCAATGAAAACTTTGACAATTGGGTGGTGAAAAATGTTCAGAGATTTTTTCTTAAAGAATATGGAAGGCAATTTTAACTAGAGTGTAGATTATTAGGCTATATTAAACTAGACTGTTACTAAAATTCTCACATAAATTCTTTGGCCCTGCAGGGATGATGATTGGCAAGATAATGATGGTGCACTTAACACAGTATCACAGTTGTATCCACGGATTCCTCATGAACATCCACATTGTGAACTGGATATTGAATTCAATTATGATCAAGTTCTAGAACCTGGCATTTGGTATGATAGACAAAACCCTTCTTTTAAATTCTTGTTTATTTATTTATCGTTTGTTTTGGCCATTTGTAAATAAAACTGAAAAGCTGTTTTTTCCATGCGTTTATTAAAGCTGTTGGAAACTGTTAATTAGACTAATTAGATTTTCTATTAGTGTTTGCAGGAACCTTTCACTCAGTGCTGAATTTTCAGTGAAAGCTTTTATTGAAGTGTTTCCTTTAACGATTTGTGACGAAGTTGGGTTCTGTCTGACATTCATTGGGTTATAATAATAAACTTGACCCAATTTTTTTGGCAGGTATTACACAACACTTGAAGCAGATCACGTCTACTTTGTCATCAATCGAGACAGAGCCGGTGTACATTTTGATGTATTATATGATGGCATTTTCCAGCGGTGCCGAACACAGATGAAACGTGTTCTGAAGTCATCACAAACTGTGGAAGCAGCTGTGAAATCAATATGTGTTTGCGAAAATGAATGTGTTTGCCAACTTAGACTGTTTGAATAACTAACACAGTAGGCACAGGTTTTTTTCTAGTCAATGTTATTATATTCCTTCTTCACACTCTCTTTCAATTGTTAGAGGAGAATTCCGTAATTTTTTTTGCCCCTGTTAAAAAAAATTCAAAGGGAGAAAAAGATGTTTAGAGATCAAAAACCCACTGCTTGCTTTTTTTCATCATTTGTTGGAGATTTCTGTAATTTCTGCCATTTTTTGGTTTTGCACACAGAGAGAGAGAAGTGGTTTAGAAATTCAAAAGCCCTCTGCTTGCTCTTTTCATCAAATATGCTTTGGACTTCATAGAGCACAAATTTTTTTTGGGTTGCTTTTTCCTAAAACTTTCCTTGGGCAGAAATGATCTAGGGCATGATCTCTCTGTAACAAGGGATGGATTGTTGGAAACTGTTATTTTGAGGCAGACGCTGACGATGATAAGGATGATTATCAGTGTTTCATTGATTAAGTAGATCAGATTATCAGTGACAAGACACCTGCAATTAGTAGGAGCACCAGCTCACATGGATTGCTGTGGATCAGCTCCTTTATGATGACGATGAAGAAGAAGATGAGTTTATTAGATCTCTTGCAACAGTTTTTTAAAAGTCTCACCTTTCTGATTTCCTGAGGGAGGTTGTGATTCCTGGAGTTGGTTGGTTTTGTCTCTTCCTGCAGCAGAACATTGGTTTGTCTCTTGCTGGCAAGAGTTGGGTTGCCTCTTGCTGGAGTTATTTCTCTCTTGCTGGAGTTATTTCTCTCTTGCTGGAGTTGTTTCTATCTTGCAGTTGGTCCAGTTTTGTTTTCCTCTTGCTGGAGTTTCTTTCTTTTGTGCCTTCTATTTTTCTTAAGTAACCTACATGAACAACTTTCTAAAGTTTCCCATAATAGCCTTGATGTTTTGACACTTCTTGTACCAAACAGTTTGAAACTTTGAATTTTGAAAGTCTCATACAAAACATTTATCTTGATGTTTCTCAGACTAAACAATTTGAAAATCTGAGATAGCTTCCGAGTGTATCACAAAAACAGCAACGTGAGGTTCCTCCGAGACGGACACAGCAGTAGGTTTCTCGTAACTGAACAAATATTTGTTTAGGTTTCTACCTTGTTCAGACAGATGCTAATTTCCTTGTCTGAGGTTTCTCAGACGCATGACTTTCTTGGAGCTAGAAATCTACACGGGAGATAGAAAGGTTTTGCTGTTGTCACCCATATCTGGAATCTGAAAATCATACCAACAAACCCCACAGAGAAAAAAGAGTTTCCCACATACATACAATTTTGTTGCATTATTGACATCGAGGAGCTTATCATTTTCGCCTTTTATGTTTGTCTTTTTCTGAGTTGTGAAAAAGCGGATCCATATCAAACAGAACGACAGATCGAGAGAGAGAGGGATTCCGGAATCATCTGTCTGGCTGTTGCAGAAGAAGAGCGTCATCATCATCATCTTGTGTTGTTTTGCTGTGTTGTGTGGGTGGGTTGTTGTAATTCTTGTTGTTTTGGACTTGTGAGAGTGCCAGTGAGAGCTTGGAAGTACAGAGGGTTTGCAGCCAGCAGAGAGTAGTAATGGGTCCTAGTGATCTTCCTCGTTTGTTTGGGAGGTTTAGGGTGGCGATGGTGCTGGTCCTGCTGCTGCTTGTGATCAGCAGCAGCAGTGGAGGAGCAGGAGGAGTGAGAGCAGAAGACAGAAACACGGCATTCAGTCCCTGTGATGATACCACCGTGCTCAAGGGAGATGGATTCACGTTTGGACTGCTGATCGGCAGCAATGCTTCCTTCTTTCAGAACAACCGAACCACCCAAGTGTCTCCCTGCACCCTGCATCCGGAGGGAAACTTGTTCTCCACTCGCTTGTCCGTGTTTCGTCCCAAGGTTGACGAGATCTCTCTCCTCATTGTCAACTACACCCAAGTGAACCCTGTGAGTTCTCTCTCTCTCTCTCTCTCTCTCTCTCTCTCTGTGCTCCTGATCCCAAAAAATTTCTCTAAGATTTCAGAAACTGTGAACATGGAAGATTTGTTGCATATGAGCACCAAACCCTAATTTTGACCCCAGGTATTGACTGCAGCAGCAGCAGCAGCAGCAGCAGCAGCAGCTTCCTCTCTTGTTCCTGGTTTCTGCAACTTCTCTTCTGCTGTCTCTCTGTGCTTCTTATTCCCAACCTTTTTTCTCTAGGATTGCAGAAACTGTGAGCAAGGAAGCTTTGTGGCATATGAGCAACAAACCCTAATTTTGAACCCCAGGCATTCATTGCAGCAGCAGCTGCTGCTGCTTTCCTCTCTTGTCCCTTGTTTCTGCAACTTCTCTTCTGCAATGCACTTCTGCTGAGCTTTACTTACTGCTCACTTCAAGGGGAGCTCACTTTGGGTTTTTTCTTTCCCTCTACATTGCATTTCTTGATGGTGTAAAACTAACTGTGGATGATGCTGTTGTTGGGATGGGCTGCTTGTTGGTTGGCTGGTTGGTTGGTTGTGGTTCCTTCTACCTTGGTTTGTTTGTTTGTTTTTCCACTGACTTTGTCAGATGCTCCATGCATTTCTTGATAGTGCAAACCTAACTGTGGATGATGCTGTTGTTGGGGTTTGGTTGTTTGTTTGTTTGTTGTGTTTTCTTTTACCCCCCGCCCCCCGTTTTTTTCACCTGAATTTTTCAGTTGCTCTGTGCAATTTTCTTTGGCAGGAGAACTTTGGTCTCGGTGGTTATGCTGTTGCTTATGCAGGGAGTCAGTTTGCAGCTGTTTCAGTACCCCAATTTCTTGCCAACTCCAGCTACCACATTACCAGTCTCTCACTGGTAAATACTCACTCCTCCTTGAATGTGTGCAGCTTGAATGCTAAATGCTTGACACAGAATTTAGCTGCCCAAAAATCTTTGCTTGTCATGAAGCAGGAATTTGATTCTGCTGCTGGCTGCTGGATGAGCAAGAAGTAAATAGTCTTGGTCAATCTAGAACTAAAGATTTGCATTGCAAGATTGATGAATTTCTCGTCACTTGGGTTAGGTCAAGGATTTTGTCAAGATAATGATTTTTGTTGCTGAGCATTTGCAAGCAGGGAAGAAACTGTTATCACCCCACTGGCTCTCGGAAAATTTGCTTCTTAAGAAACAAATGAGAATCTGAAGAAAACAGTTCCTTGACCAAAGTTTGACATCGGTGCAGGTACTGGACTTTGACACAGGTAGACTCAAAACACCTCTGTGGAAGAGTGATGGATGCAAAGCTTGTCAAGGCAATTCCTCATTTGTCTGTGTGCATGGTGAGTGTGCAATTCCGAGTAAATACTGCAAAGGCTCAGGAGGCGTGGAGGATTGCAGTCTTAGCATCCAACTCACATGGTCAGGCACTGATCAGCGATACCAAGTTCTCAATTCCTGGTATCAGATCAACAATCTGGGCCAGTACTCTCTATACAACCTCTACAGTAATCTCATGAGTAGCCTTAGCAATCAGTACAACTCATATTTCCATTGAATTTGCATCCCACAACAAGTGCATCATGACCTCTGTCTGTACTCATAAAACTTAGGCTTCTTGCTTGCTGCACGATTTCTTGTGACCAACCATAAATCAGATGCAAAACAATTCATGTCTGTTTTGGAGAGAGATTGAGCAAAAGAGATGATGGGTTGCGGGCAGCAGCAAACCACTTGCAACTTTGAAAGTGTGCCAGTGGTGGAATCAATTGTTTGTCCCTTGATTACAACTTTATATCAGCAGCAGTAAGATATGGAGATCGTGATGACAACTGTGAGGAGACAGATCTATTACTTATAAGGCAGAAGTTGTCTGTCAGGGACAGAGCTAGAAGACAAGCACCCACACCCACAAGAGGTGATGACTTCTTTTCACTCTGCCATTTCTATCAATCCTGGTTCTGATTTGTGTGTAATAAAAAGAATCGGGTTTATATATGTGCCTTCTGCACCATGTGTTAAGACAAGCAAGGCCATTTTCATTCTATCTTTTTGAGTATTTACCAGTGTTAGTCTGGGATCAACTTTTGAACATACCAGTCTGGTCCTGGTATTGGATACCTCTTAGAATTTTGGGGATGGCAAATTCTGAAATTCCTGTTCCCGATTTTGGTACTTCGGTGTTCCATGGCTGGAGCCTCACAACTCCTAAGAGCAGCTCCATCCTGCAAATTAAAACTGGATGAAGAAAAGTCAAAACATGCTGGTTTGGCTCTTCAAAATGGTCTTGGCCCAGCATTTTTGCATAGTTTGCTGAGGATGGTAGAAGGCACAGCAAAGCAAAACAGAGAAGAGAGTAACAATATGATCTGACTGCTGCTCCCTATTTCTTATTGGCCACTTATAATGGTTGGTCAAAGTGGGTTGGTATTAGTCTCTGGCCTATTTGCAGTCCCAGTTTTGGTTTTATGGGTGGGGTTGGGAAAAAGTAAACAACTAAACTTGGATGTCAGAAAATATTTTGCAGGATCACTTACTGAGCATTGCTGGAGTTGCTCTAAGAAACCTTAATGATTAGGATATGCGAGATATTTTCACATGAAAAATTATCAAATTTTCAAAACATATTGAGATGTGTTTATCACTTACTGGTTCAATCTATTTTACTGTGAACCACAACTTTATTGTGTTAAATCATTTACATTTTACCCCCATTTACATGTGATAAAAGACTTGTTAAATTCTTATGTATTAATAAAATTCAAATGTATTAATGAAATGTTCAAATTACAATTTCTTTTTAATAATGAGTGTTATTTTAATGTAACATTAAGTTTTCAATTACCTAAGGCTTTTTTACTATCAACAAAGTTCATATTAAGGAAATCAAGGGGTCCTTTATGAATTGAACATTTTTTGTCACAACAATTGGTTGATTTCAAAAGTTCTTAACTAAAATCAAAACCTTAAATTGGATTGAATGAATTTTTGTTCTGAATTTCAACACACAAATTATTCATTCAACACAACTTGGCACAATTATCATAACTTTAAAATGTTAAAACGTAAACATATTTATTATATTTTGCAATTTTCATAGTGCTTGGTCACCCTTTTTGGCTCATATAAGTTTGTTTTGACTAGCATAATACATAGAGAATTCTCTCATTAGTTTGGGACATTTGGTGTTTCAAAACCTAAGAAGAGACATTTTGAACAACACCATTTTTGAGAAAATGTGAGGTGCTTATCTTATAACCCTTCTCATGGGGTTTCCAACGAAGTTATGTTTTTCCATTCAAATTGCGTTCTGCATGTTTACTTAAGGTTTCGCACTTGAACCGATCTTTTTATTGGGAGTGTTTACACTATGAGCTTTTACCTAGTTTTATCTTAGGGCTTAAACGACGACAATGGTGGCTTCTTCTTTCTCTTAGCTCCTGCTGCATCAACTAGTGTGGTGATAGTAATGCTGGCGGCAATGGTTTGTGGAAATAGCAGAGGTGGAGATTTCTCACTTCTTGTTCTTTCTTAGGGGAATGAGTTCTGCTGGGATGTCTTTTTCTACCAAGGAGGGCTGAGACTGTAGTAGCAGATTTGCTGGACTTAATGCTTAAAATCCAACAAGAAATTGCAACCATATTCTACAAAAGCAGTGCATCTCACTAGATTTAGCCTTGGGGGGTGGCAGTCATCAAGTTGTAAGGATTTAGGCATCAGGAAATCCAATCCAAAGGTCTAGTGGAGGAAAGTTCAGTAACATAAAATAGTTGATAACACAAATGATAAAAATTAACAGACCAGAATCTGATGCAGTGGAGCCTGCATGAACTAGATTGAGGTGGACGAGTTGTATATGATGTAAGAAGCAGTGGTCATAGTTTAGTAATTGAGTCAAGTAGAGACAGTTCTGAAACTGAAACAATTCCTTATGTTGAATCAGTTCACCATACTTATCTTGATTTGGTGCCACCATCGCTTTTTCCAAGCACAACAGATGATGCAGTGATTGCACAGGCTTTGCAAAAAAAAATTCATTAAGTTAACTGTTGCTGAACAGGAGGTAGGGCTTGCTAGTTCTAATAACGAGCACTTGAGTTCTGTGTTCAAATCCAAAGCTAAAACATACCAACGATATTCAGTCATGTTACAAACAGCAATGAGTTTTCCATATACTTTGAAAAATACAGTCAATGGTAGGCTAGATAGGTCACAATTTCATAGCACTTAGGTTAGCCAAATTTGGACCTGCCCTTAGGTTTGTCTACACACACCTATGAGAATTTCTAACCTAAACTCAGATTTCATGTATCTATACCATGGAAGAGTGTTGCAGTTCACAATTTTAGTGGCTTTTTGTAGGCATCATTTCTAGCCCATAACTGAATTGATACAGCTGCAATAGCATATCGTAGGGCAAAAGGAGTGGACACAAAATTCTTTTAGCAAGGTGGGGATCATGTTGATAAATTGGATGACAGTAACTATGGCCAAGTGACTACATATGATTGGAATAGCCCCAACATGGAGATAGATCAACGGAGAGTAGGGCCAAGCTTCAACACAAAATGCTTTGAATGATTTGGATGATGATGATCAACAAATTGCCTTAACCCTATCTAAGTTCCCGCAAGTGGACAAGGAAGTGGTAGTATGTCTTACTGAGCTTGAGTCTATCAAGGTACATTCCGTTCATAATGTTATGTATGATGCCTTCTAACAAGTGTCAAAGGTTGCTCTTGTACTTGGTAGATGTTTTTTCTTCTTGTACATGAACTGATGATAATTGTTTAGTTCTCATGTAGTTATTCTACTATGTAACATAGATTCTTTCAAAATGTGATTGCATTATAAACACTCAACGTGCAACCATATGTCACATAATGCAACATGTTACACGAATAAATGGTTCAATTCCAACTTATGAGGATGCTTCAGCAGACCACCAACATCTTCTAGATAGGTGACAAGAGAAGTGTCATCTTCCCCTTCGCTGACTTTATTTGGTGTACTACATTGAGTTGATGGTTTGAACCATCAATTGTTGCATGTGAAAAATGTGATGGTTTGATACTCTATGAGCAATATTTACAAGATTATGACAGTACTGATCCTTGTCATGGTTTTGGATTTGATAATGTGTCAAAGAGTAAGGATGCAGAGTTTTGTAGAACAATTTTATTGAAATTTCTTAATAGATTATTGTATACTCACCTCCACCCACTGTTTTGGTTTGACCATAAGTAATGTAACCTCCAAAATGTCGTGTGGATTTTTCTCTGATATGTAGATGTCAGTTCAATTCTTTTCTTCCAAGTGATACTGTGAGCTAATTTTAGAAGTGAAATTTATGTGTTGGGTTTGTTCTATGTTAGGTTGGGTCTTTCTGGGCTGACTGAGAAGAAAATTAAAGATGATGGGCATTGCCAGGTCAACTCTTTTCAATATCTTTGTGTTGTTGCATTTGCTCTGGAATTGCTTAGGGTAGTGACATTTAAGGTTGTTCTGTCACTACAATCCTACAAAGGAAAGGGATGCAAATTTCGCAATGTACCTTATGGATATGGGGGTTGATCACCAACACATCATAGTCGAAGGAGTGGATTAGTTTCTTACCATGCAGAATTTATGTCTATTATTCGACTCTTTCACTATTTGTCATAGAGGCTGTCCCTTTGTCTTCCTTGGTAGTTTGCAGGTTTTAGAAGATTTCTGCTAGTTTATTCTTGCTCTCCAAGCTGGAAAAATGGATTTTACATTGTTAAGTTTTCTACCATGTACAGATTAGGAAATTTGGGATCCAGTGGTACCACTAGTAGAATTTAGATTCACCTATACAGAGGTAAATTTGCTCCAGGGGCATCTAACTTGTAGGAGTGTGAACATTGGGCTAGTGATCAAGTATCATGGTGTATTTAGCTACTAGGGTTGAAGACAAGAAAACTATCCTTGTTGATAGTAAATGTGAATGATTAGCATATAACCAATTACCAAAGTGGTTATGATCATGACTTGCACCTAGTTGTGGATTCATTTCACTAGTAGGTATGGTAGAAATTGGCCCTTATACCAGGAGAGGGAACTAGTAGCCATAAAGTGCCAAGTGAAACTTGGTTGGTAGACTATATGTCATTCTTCATATTGTTGTTAAGCATAGCCCTACCAATTGTGTGGCTTGGTAAAATTGACATATGATGAAAAGACAGGCATAGCTACCTACATGCATTTATGCTTAATTATTTTGTAGGCAAGTTTGACCTAAAATACTTGTTGTCAACTTTTCAAGCACCATCATTCCATTCATTGAATTTTGAAGGGATTCTATGTGTGTTTTTTGGGTACTAGAAACTGCTTTAGGATGTGGATTATAGGATCTCCAAAACAAAGTTAAAATGTGCATAGATAGTTAGATATATGAGCTAATATCTATGCTTAGATGTTCAAGTGGCAACCAACATCATGCATGAGTCTCTTCCAATGGCTTTGGATTGTGATAGAAACTCAAGATAGATTTCTTCATTATTATATGCCATAATTTTAAACCAAATTATAATATTCTTAACTACACCCAAAGTTGGCGGGGAGCAATGGTAGCAAGTCACTGCAAGTTGATGGTCTAATACTTTGTGGATGACAATCAAAAGTATAGAACAAAACCCCTTGTCTTTTTTCCCCTTTTTTTGTCAAAACATTTATTTAACTACAAGTTTTTGTGGAGTTTGTTTTTGCAATCACATTGACTTTTACATATTCATATACTACAATAATTTCTTTCACATTGTTATATGTGTAGACTTTTTGACTAGGAAGAAGTTGTAGCTTCCCTTTATAGGGGATGGCTTGACAAAAAGAAGCACTATGCAACCAATTACCCTAAATGTGACACTTTACTTCATGCACAAGTATACAGTTCAATGAGAGTAATAATTTTTTGAGTCATGTTCATTTAAGTATATTTCACCTCTTTCAACATGGTCGAAATTGTACATGTTTGTAAATATGTAAAATGGTTTATTTGTACAACAACGAAAGTTTTCTTTTGGGGTTTTCTTCCTTGCAATCTTCAATATGATCATTTCAAATGCTTCTTAAATGGGGAGCTCTTTTTAGCCATTTTCTTTTCTTCTAAACACCATAGATCTTCACTTTGTCATTTGTGATTATATATTAATATGTGCGGTCTTTAACTATCATTTTATTTATGTGACAGATGAGCACATAGTGGCATGCATTGATTCAGCACATGCAAGGGAGGTGAAATTAAGAAGTGTATTCATTCCTTAACAATTTGAAAAAGTATTTTGAAAACTTAGCTATACATATTGTTGGAACATATTACTAGACAATAACCAGTTAACTGGTTCTCTGCCACTTGAATTTGCAAATGCCCCCAATTTTCTAATTATGTAAGATTTAATTGGTCCATATTTATTATGAACATTTTTGGGTTGGTTATTCTAGTTACTTTGTCATATATCTAGTTTTAATCTTTTTCAAATTACTTGTCATCATGGTTCCTAGTTTGATTGGATCTCCTTTGAAAATTTAATCTTAGAACTATATACCTAGAGGGGTTTTATGACTTTGTTTCTTGTTCTTAGATCTCTTCACACATGATCGCACTCTACATTCTTTACACACATGGGTTGAAAATACACTACTAATCACTAACCCAATTAAGAAAATTCATGAACATTTGTATGAATTTTTCTTTTATCAAGTTAATATTTAATTTGAATTGTTTTTAAATATTTAATTATGTGTCAAATGTAACCCCTTCCCCCTATTTATTTGTATCCATGCAACCATTTAATGCATCTTTAATTAGGTATAATTTTTTCTTAAATCTAAGCCTAGGTTATTACTAATTTAAAATATTTTAAGGTTTAGTAGAGGGAGAAGTGGCAAAGAACCCTAAAAATTGTACCCTAAAGTCAATCTAGATTTAAACCTTAATCCACTACAAACCTAGATGTAGTTGTGAACCTATGTAAATGTAAAACCTAATCCATTATAGCCTTAGATATCAATACAAACCTAACTTCCTAAATTAAAACCCTAATCTAGTACACCATAGCATAACTATTATGAAGGTGATGAGTTATCAAGGTTGCTATATAATGTTATTTAGTTTTAATCCTAAAACAATTTCTTCTAACATCTTGTCTTGTCTTATTTATAATCTATAAGTTTTGTGACATTTGTAGCACTTTGATTTGAACTTTGTTTGCAATTTTTTGCCATCACTCACTTGTTTGAAGTTTATTCTATGAATTTTTGAAGTCCTTTTAAAGGTTTTTGTTTGTACTTCAACACACCACAACACACCATAGATTTGTAAGTGTTCGATAATTACATTGGGTTTTAGTTTTATAAAGTTTTTAGTTTTCAATCTCTTGTGTATATTACAATGTACAATATAGGCAAATTTTCTATATGTTGTGCATATTACAGTGTATAGTGTATAAGTAATTTATTTTGTTTGTAATTAAGTTGTTTGTGGGAAGTTTTTGAACTATGTTGTATGGCTTAACTGGTACCTAGCCCAAGCAAGAAAAGGACAATGAATGTTGTTGGCATCACTGCTGTGTAGCAAAAAATGCTTGGTGCTTGTTTTAAAGGTTATATTGTTAATAGGTATGGGTCTACATATGTTCTTGGAAGTTGGTTCAAATATATCCATTATGATTTAGCAAATCCAATATTGATACTTAATAATAACTATGATTGTAAGGTCCAACTTTGTTTCTACATTTTCCCCTTGCATGAATGTCAAATAAAAAGAACATAAATATAGACTCTAACTACCATCCATCCAAGATTTATGCTAGGTAAAGGCTAGGAGACGTGCGTAGGTTACATATTTGCATACATTTATATTTGTATGCCACATCCTTCCTACTTCCCACAACCAAATTAAGAAACTCCACCCATCCACACGTTGTGCAACCTTGCACCCTAGTTCAAGTAGAATATTTGTTGTGCGTGCAAGGGAAAAATTATCAAATTCAACTTGCTTGCTTGGAAGGAAGCAACAAATGTAGCCATGGGGGCCATAACAAGTTAGCAAGAAAAAAATCAAAAGATGACAAAAATCCCTTGATTTAGGAAGCACCTTGAACAACAACTATGATTATCACATTGAAAACTAGCAAGCTATGAGGTACATTAATCAAAATTCAACTATCTCCATATTCATTCCTATAGTAATGACAAAGGAACCATGTAAAATTGGACCTAATTGTGCATAGAAAATGAAAGCATCATCACTTTCACATTTTGGATCGTGCTATGGATTGTTCTATGTCATTTAACAAGATTAAAAACTCACTACTTGGATCTTCATTACAACAGATATACATCAATTGTGATTTTGGTGCCACACAATGACAATTTGAAGATGGAACATACACATAGTAGTTGTAACATGTGTAGGTCATTCATTTTTTCCACATTGCCATGTCCAAATCCTAGGTCATCCTCACAATCCTCCCCCCACAATCTACCACGTTTCGAAGATTTGCCACCCAAAAAAAAAAAATTGGCTAGGACATTTATTTGAATATGAATAACCTACACCTATATATATATATATATAAGGTTAAAAAAGGCACAAACAATGGTATATTTATTTGTGCATTCCACATCAAAATTTCCCCTATATTTGCAAGTATTGCTTTCAAATTGCAAATGAATCAAAAAAATTGTTTGACCAAAAGTCTTTTAGTATGTCATCATAGTTGTGACATAAAAAATAAAACCAATGCAAAAACATAGCATATATGACTCTTTGACTATATTTGGTCACTAATCGTATTTTGTCCCAGTCACATATATCATTTTTTTTGGCGTAGCATAAATATCTCATCCTTAAACTAAATGAAGGTCATGGATTCCAAATTCAAACATTTGAAGGTTAAATATTGCCACTAAGAACATCCTTAAGAATGTTCAGTATGGGACCTTGTAAAAATACTTTTCACATCTAAGTTTATTTATTTACTTTTTTGCAACCTCGCCCATAAAATTGAAACTAAGACTACATTGTGCAAATAGGTGAGAAATTACTATTAGTAACAAACAACTAGATGAATCATCATAAGCTCAGAAGCATTAGCAAACATTTTTAGGTTATTTTCTTGCTTGGTGAGCAACATCCTTCTGATTTTTTTTGCCCCTTTTCCCCTGCCTTTAGCTTGGACTTCAATTGTAACTTTAGACCCTTTTGGAGATTTCAATTTGGGTCTTCCTCATCCCCATTTTTATGTGTGCATTGCTTTAATTTTGAAGTAAGAGGTACAAATTTTTTTTGGTTTTCCCTTGACCATTTGACCTATGACCTTTTTGATGTGGCTATTTGGCAACTTTTCTTGTTATTCATGCAGTGGTCTTTTTTCCTCCCCCCTTGTGGTGGTGTAATTGGTCATAGGGTGACTAGGGTAAGCTTATGATGATTCTTAACACTTGATTGGAAAGAGCTTTAGGCTAAACATGTTTTTCGGGCACTAACTTTTGTAGAAGCTTTCCATTTAGTTTGAGCCCCCTTGGTGAACACCCCTTTTCAAAGCCCCTATCTCGCCCCTACTAGGTTGATTTGGATGAAGTTTTGCTTAAAGATGTGTTGGAGAGTATGCTTGTGCTACTAAGGTTTTTGCCCACCTTACTTTGGCCCCAACCTCTTTTAAGACCATTTGTGCTTTACAAGCATTTCACCCTTTAGATTTTTCCTTTCGTTGTCAAGATTCCTTGGTGGATTTATAACCTTATTCAAACTTAGGATTTTCCTTGGATTCCTTTAGGTTAACCATCATTTGATCGTTGCATTTATTAATTGGTTGCTCTTCAAGTATAGTTTTTGAACACTTGCAAAACCTTTGACCCCAAGGATTTAGCTAACGATTTACTTCAACTTTTATAAATGAGTTCCCATGTCATAACAAGCCATATCTTAGGGTCCATAGCTCGGGTTCTTGGTGCTACCAAGTTTTTGGTTTTGGCCAAGTCTTTCAAATGCATTTGGTCAATTGTAGTGAGACTGCTCTATTATAAAATAAAACGAACTAGGTTAAAAAGAGTACACTCATGCAAAATCCATGATCGGTTGAACTTCAAGCTTGTTGATTGAAGACCTAAAAAAGAAATCCTATAAATCATCATAAATATCACAAGAACAATTGGAGAAGGCATAAGAAAATGGCAAATGCAAAGCATAAAAAGTGGTAATATGTATTATCACTTTTTTGCTTTGCATTTTTTTAGGCAAAATAAAGCAAAAAATGCATGGCGTTTTCTTAGTTTATGATATAGAACCCTAAGATGGTCATGAAGGTTGCACCATGTGGACGTTTTTGAAATCAAAAGGTGCCTTAGTTCCACACAAGGAGCAAGGTTTTATTGACATAATAAGTAGAGGCTGAAAGGCTTTACCTTAAAAATGATCTATACTTGCATGTTTTGAGGTCATTACACAGTAATGGTCCCAAAGCATGCAAGGCCACATGTTGACTAACCTTTATATTACCAAGTGCCTTTCGATGCAAAGAGAATTGCACGCCCTTATTGCGTGGGGGTTTGGCCACCATATTTAGAACCTTGGATTTCAGTAGATGGTATTTTTGTCAAAAGTGGTGAAGTTGTATATTGGTTGGTGAGTAGAACTTTATGCCTATAATTTCATGACATTTTTTCCACTCACTTGTCGCACCATCAATTTGGCATGGTGGTTAGGGGGGGGTGAGGCAATGGTTCATGGCGTTCAAACTATTATAGACATCCTCCCCAATTGGTGGTGTTATAGGTGGATGTCACAAATGCCTTTAACACCATCTCCATGAAAACCATCTTTCAAAAACTTCGTGTGGCAAGGCACCAATTCTCTCAACTTTTTCCCTTTGTTTTTTTCCCCTTTACTTGGTTCTTTTATGTGCAATAGGTTCCCCTTTTCTTCAAGTGCCATTATCTTTTGGGAGATCTATTAGTCATCCACTCTTTGGAGGGCACATGTTAGGGCAATCTATTCACCAAACATTTTTTTACATTGGCCCATTTTCATGCACATTGCAATGTTTTGTAAGGTTTTTTTTTTTTTTAAAATTCCTTCCCCTTATAAACAACATTCACATCATTGGTTTGACCTCTATTATTTCTTTTTACCCATTTTGTTTCTTAGTTGGCTTTTATGGAGCTTGTGGTCTAGCCCCATAAGTGTTCGGTTTGGTCACCTTTTAGTCTGCCTCTTGGTTTTTTTCATCCCATTTTTGTTGCCCGTCAAACAACATTAAGGTTTTGTGCATTCCATTTGGTTCTATTTCTTTTCTTCCTCTTTTTTGTAAAATGTGGTAGATGAGGATGTTCCCCATGCAAAGGCACTTCTAAAGTTAGGGGATGTCCAAGTTGATTTTGGGATCCTCTTTCAATGTTTTGCCTAAAGACCTTCCCATTTGCTTTGTTGTATCCCTCTTTTATGGGTGAATGCATGATCGGGTGTTTCAATATTGGCAAAAATTACATTCCCTATAAGTCAATACAAGATTATTTAATATGATTCAAATGGACATGGTTGTTATTTTACAAAGTATTATTATTCCAATCTTTGAATAATACATGTTCAATCACCTACAAACCTTTCCAAATTGATGTGAAAACTTGTATTTAGTGTAGCTGATGTCATTTTTAAATTCGGAAGTCTTAAAAATGAAATTCCCAAAGTCTAGATGAATAATGACCCATGTAAAGGTTTTTAAAAATATGCTTTTGGGACAAAAAAACTGAAAAACAAACAAAAATTGCAACTCATATGGACTTATGAAAATATGGTCAAATTTTAATTATTCAAAAGCCCATAACTATTAAACGGTTAAAGTTTTCAAAGAAGAGATTCCTCATATGAATATATTTTGTATTCATCCCCTATTGAGTCTCAATAACAAATTTGGAATGTGAATCAATATAATTTTTTCCCATTTTGTGATGGTTTAGTTGGACGCCTAGTCCATATTTTTCAACTTCAAAAGTCCATTACTATTGACAAATGTGTTTTTTATCAATAAATAACCACACAATTCTCTTCATAATGAAGTTGTTAGTATAGATACAAGTCCCAATTAGTAGATCTAAAGATATATTAATCACAATATGCATTTGAATAAAGATTATCCAAGAAAAAAACATCATTTTGTCACAATTGTGAGACACTCGATTGTGCATCTACCTTTATCAATCTTTTGGTGTTAGCTGGCCTTTTTCGACTTGACCCTCATGCACATTTTTGCAAAAGTGTTGGGCCTAGGCCTTTGGATTACCCACAAGCCTCTTTAGTGCGTCGATAGGTTTTTCTCCCCATTTGTTGTGGGGGGATTAACCTCATTTCCATAAAGTTCATTACGTTAATGGTTTATTTGGGGAGTTGGACATTTATTGCACTTACCATTGTTGCTAGATTCCTATTGGATCATCACTTGTTCTTTTTGAAAATGATGGGTGCCAAGAGTTTTGGTCCACTCCCCTTCTAGGCCCATTTAAAGTTGGCATAGGAGTTCCTTCCCCTTGATGTAGTGACATGTGTTTTTCCTTTCATGTAATTTGCTAAAAGAGAATTAAATTTGCTTGAAAAAAAAAATTTAGATAGATTGTACAACCATTATTTTTTTAACATCATCTTTGACATGGCTTCTAATTTGCACCTCACATGTTTGAAGTCTTGTGTAGGCTTTGGGGCGAGTGCTTAACTCTTTGCTCACCAAATCATTCCACCTTTCCATTTAGCCTCTAATGTTTTTTCATCTATGTTACACACTAATTGGGCCTCCCCCGTCTTTTAACTCTTGGGGTGACTCATTGCATATATGGCCAACCCTTAAAATCCTATAAGGTCCCACCTTTTTCATTATTCCCATGGTGGGAACGAATTGGATCTCATGATGCAGTTTGAGATGTTTTTGTCTCCATTACGAGAAACATGGGGTTTCATGTGTTGTGTGAGTAAACACATGTCCTTCCACCACCTCCCTTTCAAATTTTTTGTTGTTGAGTTGACATTGTGTTTTTAACTAATGACATTCATAGCTTGGTGGATGTGGTCATTGTTTATCCCATTCGAGTAAATTTGGTTTCTCGAGTTATTTCATCTTGCAAGGTGGCCACAACGATGGTGGTTTAAGCAAAGGAAGGATTTTATCATGATCAACACCTAACATATGCACTTCTTCTCCAACAAGCAAATGACTTTCTTCATTGATATGTTACTATGGCATGGTTAGCAAAGGGCATCAATGGCCTTCCTTTGGCAACTTTACATTCCCTTTATAGGCAAAGAGTGTTAATAGTTTTGTAGAAAACACAAGCTATTTTTATTTTGAAACATGCCATCATTGCAAATTAGCACTCTTCTAGGCTTCTTGCATTTTTAGGTTTCCTTCCTCCCCCTTTTTTTGATATGCTTCTTGCAACTAGTGGGGGTTATTATTTTTGCAACTGGTGGGGGCTATAATTCTTGCAACAAGTGGGGGCTCTAGAACATAATTTGTTCCTTTCCTTCCTTTGTGACCCACTTTGGGTGTTTGCACTTGTGGCTTGGACTTGGGTCCTCTCCCTTTGTGTTTCATTTCCCCCTTTGTTGGGTGCTTTGTTTAATAAAGCTTGCTAGGGTTTAATCATTTTATTACCTTTAACAATTTGTGCAAAAATGCTGGGCCAAAACCATATTGCTAAGCTAAACAATTTTTTGACTTTTTCATCCAATTTTAATGGGGAGGGTCATATACTTAACATCGTTAAAGATGCTTTAAGGAGGTGAACATGCTAGTGCAAGTGCTGGTTCATTTTGGCCTTGAGTGAGGGTCTTTTAGATGTTACAATATTTAATCTAGGACTAATTTATTTTAGGAATCTTTGTTTGTAGCCAAAGTGGTGATCATTCATAAGACGTAAAAAAAATGATGATCATCCCAAGGAAAATTTAGACAAATTTGGCATCAAATCAAACATAAAATGTAAAAAAATAATCATCTTTCTATGGTTATGTAATGAAAATGATGAAACCTTGCCAAACTTCATAAAAAGAAAGCACCTAAGAAAGGGAGGAAAAAAAAAACAAAGGGGAAGGACCAAAGTCCATGCAAGTAAACAACCAAAAAAAGGCATGCCACATGAAGAAAAGGGAACCATTAAATACCAAAACCTCCATCAATCACATGAAGCATATCAATTAAAGAAAGGGGAGGTAAGATTGATAAAACTCCAAGCCTAGAAAAACCTTCCCATGCAATAACAACTTGCCTCAAGATGGAGGCAACTTGTGCTATCTATAAAGCCAGTAATATTCTCTGTCTATAAAAGGACCGCAACACTAATAAAAGATGGCCTCTAATGGTTTTTGTTGTCCATGCCATCTTAGCACATCAATGAAAAAAGTTGTTGGATTGTTGGTGAAAACAGCCAAAAACCTCTATAACAAGAGGGAAAAAATTATCCATTGGATAATAATTGTGATAAAGTCCTTCCTTCATTTGAACCACCACATTTGCCGCCACCCTCCTAGAAAGAACCACTTGTGATACCAAGTTTGTTCATAAAAACCATATATATGAATATAGCGATTTTTATTTTATTTTATTTCTCTTTTTTCACAATTGAAAACCTCTGAAATGGCTTCTTTTTCAAGATTTTAATAATATCATTTTGCTCTTTGCCAAGAAAAATAAGGTTGTTCAAGACTTGTTAATTTTGGACTCGAAGACATCGATTTTCTTTTGGTAACATTTAGAAGCAAACCCAAAAAAATATAGAGTGTTGGCTAGTCTAGGGTATTGGGTTAGTTATTTGCCATGGTATTAAGGTAGGTGTTGGTTCACCTTAAGGCCAATAGGTTTGGGTGATTTCCCTTTCATGATTTTGGGTGTGCTCCACTAGCCATATACTCTGATAAGTACCACTAGTTTTGTTTAGTTCTTAATTTTGAAAGGAACCTTTAGATTGGATTTTTCAATTGTGTTCTTTTATATGAAAACACATGAACATGAATGGATTTTGGGTGCCACATTTGCCCTTTAAGTGTTTCACAATGTATCCTTTAGGTTTAAAAAATGTAGTCATGGAAAATCCCAACAGCACAAGGACTCATCCAACCTATGATATGGTATTAGTTAAATATGATTGTAATAGACAGGTTGTTGCCAACCAACGATGAACATCTCTCCAAAACTTTGAAAATTATGTCACAAGGAACAACAATGGGTAGTGCATTTTGTTATACTTTTATTGAACATTTGATATGAAGCTTCATTCAATCACTCACTCACTTGAAAAACATTGCATCATTAGTTCCACAAATTGTTAGCCATAAGGACATCTTTGCAAGTGAATCTCTCTATTGTTCAAATGTTTAAGCTAGTGTTGGGTGGTTATTAGAACTAGGAACATACCACCAACACGTTTATCCAAGAAATTTCGAAGGTTCATAACTATGGTTTTCAAGAATCAAAAGAACTAGTTCTAATATCTCACCATTGTTCTCAAATTTTTTAAAAGAATCAAATTGGTTAGTTGGATTAAAAATCAACTAACTACACATTAAAATTGGTTGAACTCAAAACCATTGAGTTCTTTAACCAAAAATAAAAAACTCGACTAGGTAATTAATTTGTAATTGTTGGTTCTTGACCTAGGCATGAATGACCTAGCTCCCATGATTGCACTAATTTCGTTTCGGATGAACTAGTGTTCATCCAGTTATTAAACCTAGTGCAGTCACAAAGGTTGAGTCACATTATTTTTTTGGCTCGTCCTTCAAGACAATTTTTTTTCACCCGTGGACCTACCTTGCTCACCCAACTACTTCATTCAAAAAAAAATTCCCACCTACCCTACTCCTCTACCTATGTTACAATTTTTTTTTTCAAAACTCTTTTTTATATTGTCATTATCACTGTTGCTACCACAAATTGAAAAAATGGTGCCATCGCCCACCATTGTCATTGATGTTTAGAGAAGAATAAAAAGTTTATCAAAAGGTGTGAGCAACACAAGGTGTAACATCTTAAAAAAGACATGAAAACAAGCTGGTACATCTTCTACATTTTTTTTCTACATTTAAAATTTATCTACATTTTCAATTTGGGTTTAGGTTTATGAGACCTTTAATTGCTTTGCTTACTTTCAAAGTTCATCAATGTTTAGATTGTGTTTTGATTGTCATTTTGATGTGTTTGCTGGAATAATTGTTCTGTTAGTGATCGTTGTTTGAGCTTGTTGGAACAATCGTTGTTGGAACACAAGATTGATCATATTTGTTGAAGTGTAGGTACATTTTTCTTCTAAGTATTTTTTATTAGTGTTTTTTTTTTGTTACGCTTGTAGAAGATGGTGACAAGCTAATTCGTTGTCTTCTTATTTCTTTTATATTGTGATCAAAAGACGATGATAGGCCTAGTTGCTTGTCGTCATTCGTCTAGTTTATTGGTTAGGGCATTACAACAGAATATCAAAAGATGATGATGAGCCTTGTCGTTGTCTTCTTATTTGTCTTTTTCATTTGATGCAACATAAAACAACAAAAGCCAAGTTTATCATCATTTTATTTTTTCCATTCACTACTAGAAAATGATGATAAACCAAGGGTTCATTATCATCTTTTCCTTTTTTTTTCATTAGTTGTAGAAGATGACGATGGGCCTTTGGTTCATCATCATCTTATTTTGTTTTCTCTGTTAAGTATAGACAATAATGACGAGCCGAGGGTCCATCATCATCTTCTATTTTTTTTCATTAGTTGCAAAAGACGACAATGAGCCCCCAGCTTGTTGTCATCTTCTTGTGTTTTTTCCATTAACTGTAGACAACAACAACAAGCTAGGGGCTCATCATCATGATTGAGTTTGTTTGTTTTTTTTTAATACGTATAAAAGACGACAATGAACACCTGATTCATCATCTTCTTTTGAAACTTTGTTCATTAATTCCAAAAGACGACAACGAGCCAGTGTTCATCTTCATGTTTTTTTTTTGTTTCTATGCACCTAGAGAAAACAACGATGAGGGTTGGTTCATCGTCTTCTTTTTTTGTTCATGCATTTAGAAGACAATGACAAGTTAAGTTCATCATCATCTTCATTATGTGTAGATTCTATAGAAGATGATGATGAGCCAACCAAGTTTGTTGTTGTCTTCTAGGTCTTGTTGATGGGCTACAAACGACGACAAACTAGTTCGACTTGTCATCATCCTTTTGTTTTATTGCATTAAAGTACAAAATGACAATGAGCCGGCCAGGTTCATTGTCTTCTTCTTTTCTTTTGATGGTTGTAGACAATAATGAGTTGGCAGAGTGTTGGTTCATCATTGTTTTCTTTTTTTGTTCATGCACTTAGAAGACAACAATGAGTTAGGTTCATCCCTGGCTCATTGTCATCTTCATTTTGTGCATATTCCACAAAAGATGATGATGAGGCAACCAAGTTTGTTGTCATTTTATGGGTCTTGTTGAAAGATGACAATGAGCTAGTCATGTTCCTTGGTGTTTTTTTGTTTTATTACATTATTGCACAAAACAAAAATGAACTTACAAATTTTGTCATCATCTATATTTTTTTGTTATGTCGTAGAAAATGACGATGAACGAAGCTCGTTGTCATCTTTTAAGGTGTTTTTTTTATTGCATTGTAGCAAAAGATGACAATGAACCAACCAGGCTCATCATCATCTTTTTATGTGTTCATTTATTATAGACAACAATGAGCCAACCAGACTTATCACCATTTTTTTTTCATTGTTGAACAAGTAGGCGCAACATGTGTCAATCTAATAATTAATATAATTTTAGAATATTTTAAATTTAAACATAACAAAAAAAAGTAATTAATGAAGTTTAATAATGTAATAATATATATTAATTTAAAGTTAAATATAATGAAAAATGAAGTATAATAATATTATATTATAATATTAATTAATTGTAATAAAAAGAAGCTATTTTGGTTATTTAAAAAAAATTGATGATTTATTTTTTCCTTTGAAGGTTTTTTTAAAACAAAATTTGAGTTTTGTTTTAGGATGGTTCCTTAGAGGAAACATGCACAAAAGGTAAGAAAGGTGTCAAATACAATTGAAGAACAAGCAATTGTCATATACATAGCCCTGTTTTTAAAAAATATGTCATGAAAGGTGCATTATGAATTTGCATATGGCCACATCAAAGCCCATCCTTACTTTCCATGCAATAGTAAGGATGGGTTTTTTGGGTAATTTTTTTTGTAGCAATACCTAAATGTTTCTAATAAAGTTTCTTGCACATAATAGAATACTATTTTGGTTTTTGGTTCACAATACTTTCATCCTTTTTTATTTAGGGTTATGATTTAATGTAATACCTTCATATTGTTGACATTTTGATGGCTGACTTAGAAGTAATTCCCCATTATGTATGTTGATGTAGTGTAATACCCTCATTTTTTTTGCCATTGTGGTGGCTAGCCTAGGTGTAATTCACACTATGTATGTTGATCTAGTGCAATACCCTCATCTTGTTACATGTGTGGTGGATGGCCCAGATGCAATACCCTCATCAATTGTATTAGATCTTACACCTTGAGAAGTTCTTCCTCCAATTCAAGATGAACATGGAGATGCAATGGAGGATAGTGAATGGGCTCACAAAGGTTCAAAATGGTGTTGTAAGGTGGATGCGTGCACTAGTTCTTATGTGACCAAATGGTTGTTCCATTAACATTTAGAGTGAACACATTCCCTTCGAATGCCAGACGGGAGATCAAGGTGTCCATCTATTCATCCTAGAGGGCCTAAACAACAAGATCATGGTTCCATGAATGTTCGTATTTTGAGCAACCCACATGTAAGGCAAAAGTGGAATGAAAAAAAAGCCTTTGATTAAGTGAAGAAGAAAGCGAAATTAAAATGGGACAAATTTCAAGCCCAAAGTGCAACAAATGCCACACGTTAGGCAGCCCTTGTTGGTATGTTTAGCCTTCGAGATGTTGTTGGGCATCATTGGGATTCCAGCATGGGGGGTGGGGTTCATCCCACAAAGTGCATGGTGTGTGTTTTGAAAAGGATGAAAACCTTGTTGAGGCAATTCAAACAAGCAAAGTTGCTTATGCAAAGCTTTTGAAAGTTGCATGGGGCGTTCAAAATAGGACATTATAGTCCATTAAGCGCAACTAAACCAAAGAAATGGATGCAATATCCAAGTATCATGATTCTAAAATTATTCATGGGCAGTCTATTTCCATATATATACATTATTTGCATCTTAAGATTGGAATCTAATTTTTTTTTTTGTTTTTTTGTGTTACGCTTCGAGGCACAACAAAGGAGGCTTTTGTTGTAGATGCAATTTGACTTGCACTTGAGCATTGTCAACTATTTATTCATCATCATGTAGCAAAAATTATAGAAACTATAACAAAGTATTGCACCAATATGGGCATTTCTTCTAATTCATCCTCCTTGGAGGAATAATTATAAATATAATTTTAGTGCATGTACACACCATTTTTGTATTGAGCCATTATAGATTAATTTAACATGATATATTTTTGTCACCATCCTTTTTGTAGTGTGATTATTTGAACATTTTTGCATCAATCCACTTGTTTTAATTTTGACCTTTAATTTTCGGATTTGTAGATTTTGGGATCATCTTGTGCCATGTTGCACACAATACCCCCATCCACCACAAATGGATTACATTTTTATTATAAACCAAATGAACAATACCCTCATCTAATAGGGTTAGCACATTCTATGGTCATGCTAGAACATTTAAACAATACCTTCATTATCCTTATCATGAAATACTTGCACAATAACCTTAAGGAAAACTTGTAATTTAATATTTTTATATAATTACATTGCCCACTTTCATGAAAGGAACCCCTTGGTGCATAAACCAATTTGTCTATGTGGGTACTACAAACTTTTGATCTTCTTTTGTTTATGGTTGAATTTTCCATAAAAACTTTCAAATTGTAATATCCACATATCAACTAGTTCATGTTCATGTTACATTACCCTAATATAAACTTTTGCCTAATATTTGTTTCAAATAAATAGGGGGGACATTGGGTTTAGGGTTTAGGGAAATTTAGCCCACCATTTTGTCATTAATTGTTTTAAGGTAACCTTTTTCTTGACATTTATATTATTTTCATGGAATATTTTTATAATGAATTTATGTATTCACATACGCACATATATTTAAGGAGGTTCCTATTTTTATTTTATTTTTTCACGTATTAAAAGAGAGGAGAATGAAGGTGACTCCATGGCAAAGGTATGAATGATATAAAACCTTCCCACTGGTTGGGGTCCCCCCCCCAAATTAGGTTTAAAACACAAGTTTTACTGGTACTTATATAAAAAAATTTCATAATTTTATTACAATTATGTATCTAATGTTGATAGTTTGTACACAATTTAAGATTATGCAAAAATAATTCCAAAATTAGGTTTAACACTTAGTTTTTAAAAAATTGTTAAATTCCACCATTAAAGTTATGCAACCAATTTTTTTTTGTGTTTATTTAATTTAGGGTCAATGTATGGATTTTTTGTTGCATACAAGGTTTAGCTCAACATTTTAGGGTTCATTGTATAGGTTTGCTTAATTTTTCAAATTTAAACCTATGCATCCATTAGGTTGTAATGTCTACATAATTTATGGTTCATGCAAAATATTTTTTACCAATATTAGGTTTAAGGTTTTTTTTGTATGACACTATTTCATTTTAGACAAAGGTTAAAGTTTTCAATTTGCAATATTGTACCCTATCGCCTTATGTTAGATCCCAAATGCATGCCCCAACCCCAAATTGCAATACCTAGGTAAATCTATGTTATGTAATCCCCCTTGATTTAATAATGTAAAAACTTGTTCCCTCATCATCTAAGGTTATGTTAGTACAAAAACAATAGGAAATATCCAAAAGATACTTATTTTTAAAAAATTAAATCAATTATCAAATACCTTCATCTTTAGGTGTAAACATTGATTGTGGGCATGTCCCAATTTTTCCAAACCTTATTTTGCAATACCTACATCGTTTGCAGTTAGTGTTAGGGTGATCATTAAGGCAATTTTACCTTATTACTATAATGTAATACTACTAGTCTACCATAGTAAGCTTATCACAATACCTACATAAATTTATATTGTGTACCCTAACCAAAAGCCCCCTTTTAGTTAATAAGTATTTATTACGTAGGTATTGCAAAAACTTAGTCCCTCATCATATTTGGTTATTTAAAGGGATCTTGTCCACCAAATGCAACACCTACATTTAATGACTTAATGCAATAAAAAATATCCAAATGATATTTATAAATAAAGTAAATCCATTAAAACAAATCATCATTCTGATGAGAAAATGTAAGACAATACTTGCATTAAGTGGTCAAATCCTCCATTAGAAGGAGTAGTGTTTTTGCAATACCTTCATCTAATGTAATTATGTAATTAATACCCACGAAATATATGAAATTATATGCAATATTTGTATTAAGGCTTGTTAACTTTTAACCATGATATACCCTAAACCTTGCAATACCTACATGCAAGACCAATTAAATGCCACAAGAAACAAGATGGGCAAGCATTACTTGCATATTGACCTGGTGAATATTGTACAATTGACCTGCAATACCCACATTGTACGTGATGCAAATATGTAATACCTGCCTTTATATGACATTTGAGTGAGATATTATTGTTTGGGGGTTTTAAAAGATATGTGTTATGTAATTTTAGTAATGTAACTTTAATTTTCAAACCCTACATGTTCATTAATACAAAAATCAATACATTAACATATAGATAATATATCTTTTGACACAATTGTAATATCATGCACATTTTAGTAATGGAAAATCAATATGGGGGATAAGTACAAACAAGTTTGTGTTTTTTTAAATTTTACTCATGAACCCTATTTTTATGGATATTTGCATGTTCTAACATCATCTCATGCTAATCTTTCATTCGATTCGTGTTGAATTGCCAAATCCATCATTGACATGATGAAATACCATGCCGGGATGCATGACTTCATTCACCTTGGAAAGGCAAATATTTCATACATCTATTGCAATAACATGCAACAATGATGTGGTGTGGTCTATGAATTGAACCCCACCTTCTTTGACTTCGTTGATGATTTCATGCATTATGTCACCCATTCGAGCAAACACTTTTTCCATGGGGCTGGATGAACTTGAAGGTTGGTTGTGATCCTTCTATTTTTCCACATTGGGGGAGGTATCATCCATTGTCATAAACCTACACATATCAACAACCCATAGTTCTTCAAAGTGATATTCATCAATGTTAGGAGTTGCAAGATGACCACAACACCACCACCTACATTTGCAAAAAAATGTAAATGAAGAGAAGCAACATAAGGGAGTTCACCTTAAAACTTAAACTTTGTTATGCAAGACCACAAGGAAAAGAATTGTAAAACAATCATAGAAAAATGGAATGAAAAATGACAAAGAGGGTACTTGGAATAAGTTGTGAAAACCTCACATGAAGGGTGCCTTCACATTAACAAAAGCCACACCTGCCCACTTAAGTGATTGCTTATTTTGGGGAATTTTTTAAATTTTTAAAATGAAAAAATATTAAAATTTTCTTATAAACTTTTTTTTTGGCATTATAGTATTATGTAAATATATGTTTAAAAATCTACATTGAAGTATGTTATGTTTAAAGAATCTCCTATAAAATAGATTATAGTGCTTAATGAATGTTTTTTAATATTGTATCCTCATTAAATTATTCCAAATCATACCACATGTTTGTCATGTAAAACAATTAAAAACTTGCAACATTAGTACAATTTTTGACCAAAAAAAATGAAAATCTAAGCATTGGTTATATGTCATGTGGTTGCTATTAGTGTGGAAACATTTTGAAACATGTTGTTGGAGTTCGCACTAATGCAAAAAGTTGTAAAGATAACAATGATGCCATCAACTACACTTGAAACAAATTTAAACAAAGGGGAACAACATGGGAGACCTCACAAGACCGTAATGAAAAGGACTATGAAAAATATCATTCCTTCATGTTACATACTTAACTTTTTTTTCTTTCCTATGTACCTCCCTCTTCTTGCCTCATGCTTAGCCATTTGCCCCTTTCCCCCTTTTTTCCTTTGTTTTTTGAATTGGTTTCACTTTCGTTCATTTCTTTCATACCTACCTCCTTCCCTTTTCTAACCTCATGCCTACCATTTGCGCTTTTCCCCTTTTCCTTCTTGGCTTGTTGAACTAACACCATTTCCATATTTGTTGTTTTAAATCTTGAAAAGAGAAAAGAAAAAGACGATGTGCAATATGCATATGTATTGAGTGATGTTCTCATTGCTCATTTGTTCATTCTTCCACAAATGATTAGGGTTAGTAACATAATGAGGATATTGCATTTCTCAATGTCATTGAAGATTGTGATTTTTAAAAATGAAGGTTGTATTGCATGATTATTTACATTTACATAATGAAAAAAATATACATGACATTGGGTAAATGTATTTAAAAAATATTCGCAAAAGCAAAAGCGCCATGCAAATGTAAATGTAAATCAAGAAAAATGCCCAATAGTCAATGTAAGGGTAAAAATTTGGGCATGTAAGTGAGTACACTTACACAAGTTTACATGGTGTGCAAATCAGCCACACTTACATGCACAACATTGATTTGGACTATAAATATGTAGAGGATATAATGCTCTCAAAAAGGACCTCTAAAGAAATAGGATTGACTTCAATTGGTTGGTCACAATGACTTACTTGACCTTTAATGTACATTGTTTGGAATTTCAGGTTCTTACGGGTGGAGGTGGGGAAATAACTTGCACACTATTTTGGATGCAGGGTCCTAATGGGGTTTCCAATGTGAGAGGTGGGATGTGGTAGACATATTGATAGAGGTCCATGGTATGGGTATCTACACTTACTTGGTGTGGGTATCTACACTTACATGGTAATACACTCCTAATCAACCTGCTTGTATACCATGAGATAGTGATATTGATCTTTTCATTTGTAGATGAAAACAATTTTTTTCCCAAACAAATCTCCATTGCCATCCGTATAGAAACCATCACCATCGCTGAAAAATGGCTTACTTGTTCATGATGGGTACCAAATTAAGGAATACCAAATTGGCCCTTACATTTATGTGTCTCGTATAGAAATCAGATTTCAAATTTGGCAAAATTTCAGATAATTTGGGCAGTTCCCATCCCCATGGTCAAGGTCCAAGGACCCATTTCCCATATCCATGCTTGACACAATCCATAGAATAAAGGTGCAAAAGTATGTGAGGTCCATCATCCATGCCATGCCATGATATGTACGTTAAAATTTATTTAATTTAAAACATAATCACATTTCAGATTACCTCATTTACTCATTAAATGACAATTTGTATTCCTCAACATAAGATTTGAAAATGCAATTAAATTGAATTACATAGAAAGCAAAATAGAATGAGATCATATCAATAGACACGATCTTTGAAATAAATGGAATATCAAATCATTTGCTTGCCCTTACTTATACTACAAGAGCTTTTAACTCCAAAGTAAGTCTTTTAAAGCTAGTTCAAAGTTACCATGTATTTAATATGTGTGCTTGAAGATCACCTATTTCTGTCCGTAAGGTCCATGCTCCTTCTAGTGTAAAGATGTTATAGGCTCAATTGAATGTGTACCAGTGTTTTTCTTAGGAATTTTTTCATGCTCCCTAAATAACGATCATCCACAAGAAGATGTAGAAAAAATGGCAAATAAACTTGGAGAAAATCTGGTCATAAACCAGAAATGAAGTATGAATCTTCAATGAACCTTCTATATTTTGGCTACACTACGAAAACCAAAATATAAAAATCTGACAATTTTTGCTAATTTTTTCCCTCACATTTGGTGATTCAAACCTTCCAAAATCACCTCATTTGTTAAGGTTGCATTTTGAATAAAACTTTTTGGGAAATTTTCATTTGTAAAAAAAAAAAAGAAAAAAAGGCTGATGTGTAGTCTTAATTGCCTAAAAATGGGTGATTATGTGATCCAGCACCCACCAGGGAAAACCATCCATTGGAAACTGGTTATGACTCAGTTGTGGATGAACCACAATAGAGTCACCAAGGTTTCTTCCACCTTGGAAACCTATCCTGTAAACCCTCCTACTTCTCCCTCACTAGTACTAGGTTAACTACATGTGTAGCACATGACTATCATATGAAAGTACCTAGATAGTGAATGTAAGTGATAACTATATATGGGTTTTAGGGTTTGTAAGTCAGGCACTTGGAGACTATTATGTGGGTAGTAGATGCATGTGGATGGTCAGTAGTCAGTAGAAAGCTAACCACCATGGTTATCTTCCCATTCACACATCATCCATCTTGCATGGTGCACTGGTGGGTGCTGCTAGTTCAGGCAGGCCCAAAACCCAGTTCCCACATACTACTACCTGTGTCACAACAGCATTCCACTTTCTTCAGAATACTCTTGAATGCATTGATTCCAACACAGATTTTACAGTGCAATCAGATTGCACTAGTAGTAGTAGTATGTACTACCTAATCAGGAACCTCACTCACTACAGACTACACAGTCCACCACCCCTGTAGGTGGGGGTGATCAGCACACCTTCAGCAAAATCAAAAGAGTGTGTGTGTTCTTGCAACCAATTGTGAGCTTTGTAATCTCTTAATTAGAAGTGCTTTGCAGCAACAGCTGCTGTTCCACTCTTTGCAAAAGGAAGGAATCTCACCCAGTCTGCAAATCTGCAAACCCAAATTCCCAAAGTCCAAGGTAAGTGAAAAAAATTCATCATGATCTGTGTAGTTTCAATTTGAAGGAAGTAGTAAGTACTGCAGCAGAAGCAGCAGCAGCAGCAGCAGCAGCCAGTTTCCACCACTATTTGCAAAAGGAATCAACTCTGCACCCCATTCTCAAAGTACAAAGTTGGTGAAAAAGTTCATGAAAGCCTTTCTCAATTGGGGCCTGGAGGCACCTCCTATCTGCTCATTAAGCAGGTACCCTGCCAAACTGTTTGTCTAGGTGAACAAAATGAAGAGGGGTAACCAGCCTACCATCCTGTAGCAAATCACTACAAAATCACTTGTATGATCTGATGGGTATATTATGCCTCTCATCAGGTCACTGCTCCACCAGCTAGTAGTACACAGCATGTGCTACAGCTCCCACAGTCATGACTGGTTTGTTGGTAGGCCCACTACCACCCAGCCATCACTCCAGATCTGTTACCTCCTGAATCGGCAAGGAAGGAAGGAAGGAAGGAAGGTAGGCAGGTAGGTATAGACTATAGACTCCATGACTTTTGCACCAGCCATCATGTTCTTGAACATTTCTGCAAATGTTCTTAAAGATTTTCTTTAAATTAATCTAAATTCTTGAGGTTTTGAGAAAGTTTGGCTCATGTAGCAGCACTCATCATTTAGAGCAGCTCTGCCCCATGTTCAGTATGTGGCCCTGCAAGACTATTTCTCACATTCAAGATTAGTTATTTAATTTTCCCAACCTCACCTATTAAAACTGGAACTGCAAAAGGTGGGAGACTACTAATGGCAACCCATCTGGAACAATAAAAACCATCTAGCCACTCAACAGCATGTGTTAGGCTTTGCTGTGCCATTTGCCAGCATACTGTCCGTGCAGAAGTGCTGGGCCAAAACCATTTTGCTGAGCCAAACAGGCATGTTTTGACTTTTCTTTCTCAAAAATTCACCGTACAGTGTACCAATGGAGTTGCTCTGTTACTGGCTCAAAGGAGGGCAGCTACACACCAGATCCTGGCTGTCCCTTTTCACCTGTAGATAGTTCAGCAGCTTAAAATAGCTAAAAGTGGTAGGTAACAACCTTGACCGTATATAGTATTCAAGCATTCACTATTCACCACCTTTGGTCTGATTATGAGCTGTAGCAGCACTCTTGGCACGCCTGCACCTTGACTTGGTAGATGGCCTTGCACCTTGACTTGGTAAATGGCCTGCTATACAGCTTGTAATCACACATCGGGCTCAAAGTACCGGAGAGCAAGTCCACCCACAACCCCCTATTTGGGCCTCTAATAGTGTTTATCACATCCAAAACAGAGTCTGAGTCCTTTTCACTCCATCACCCATAAACATAAAAAGTAGTGTTTATGGCATCCAAATAGAGTGTTAGTTGTTTCCGCAACCCACCCAAGCTCCACCCATAAACATGAAAAATTGGACTGCATAATAAGGTGAGAGGTAATGAAAAGTCACCACCACCTGGGTCAATCTTTATGGAAGCAGTCCATAATTTTGTACTGGAAAATCACAGTAGGTATTCTGTGCAAATTTTGCAAGTCCAAACTCCACACCCATTTTCACCCTATTTGAAGATTATACTTAAATCCAAAGTAAGGTGTACAGGCCACTTTTACTGCTGGTGGTGTGGACCTGCTCTTATCACCTGCACTGCAATGTGCTAACCATAGACAACAGTGTTGCAAGGTTAGCAGAACTAAAATATTATCCTTAAAAGTCACCCTGTCTTTGGAACCTAGTTTGACCATGTAATCCCTGTTTCATCCCCAGTTTGAGTGTAGCCATAAAATGAGTGAAACTGGGTACTGTTTAAGTAACCTGGGTATTAATTAGTTCACAAGATTTTGCAAGATTTTATTCTGACAAGAGCTAATGAAGAATATGAGCCATCAGTAAAGAAGGCACAGATAATGCAAATCCAAAACTGGGGGGTGAAACTCCTGTGAGGATCAATTTGGGTCAGAAAACCAGTTTGGTCCTCTCTTTTTTGTTCCTGCTGCACTATTTTTCCATCCTAACTTTTGATGTCATCCTCAGTTCTTGCAAAACTGCAGCCCAGTACTCCAATTTGGGGTAAAGTCTAATTGTGGTGTGGCTAAAACTTGGATGGATGAAATTGTGGTGTGTCTAAAACTTGGATGGATGAAATTTTGGTGTGTCTAAAACTTGGATGGATGAAATTGTGGTGTGTCTAAAACTTGAATGGATGGGATACTTGATGAGTTGGACTGGGAGGTTTTTTTTTTCCCATCCTTGAGAGAAGGAGCTCCTATGGGAAGGTGCAATGAGAAAGTGTGCCAATGGACGGTGTCCAATGAATGAAGATTCCTTGCTGAACAAGGCCAAAATGCAAGCTCCAAAGCTTGTGCCCGAAGGAACCAACAACCATCAGCCCACCACTCCCACTAGGGATGATGTATGGTAGATGGACAAGAAATACTTTTTTCCATTGGGGTTCAAGTTCCCTAGCTAACCTCATGGTAGTTAGCTCAGTTTCTGTCTATGGTCCTACTTACTTACCAAGCTATAGGACCTATCTTTCACCTAATAGGTTACCAACATGAAACTCTATACCATCAACTCAGTTGTAGCCACACTAAACCAGCACCCCACCAGCGCACCATGAAGGATGAATGATAAGTGGTCAGGAAACAGTTTTCTGTTGGGTTCCAGTTCCTGAGCTAACCATGGTGGTTAGCTCAGTTGCTTTTTTTTTCCCCTACCTACCTACCAACAACCCACAAGCAGGTTGTTAGTAGGTAGGTAGTAAAAACAGCCTTTACCTATGTATAGACCATCTACTTACCTAGTAGTTACCTATTTTCCTACCTATCTACCTATATATGAGACCTATTTTCCTACAGAATTGGTTACCAAGTTGAAACCAAATATTTAACTCAGTTGAGGTTCATCCACAATTGAGTTATATGGGGCTCCCAATGGGTGATGTGCTGGTGGGTGTTAGTTCATTCTGCCTCAAGCTTTTGGTTTTCTGCTGTAGGAAATGAGATGGATTGTGATCAGTTGGTCCTATTCTTTTCTTATGGCCACTTCTCTATTTATTGGATTTGCCGGCCAAGGCAAGGATGTTGTGTTTAGATTCATTATACAGTATAGTAGCTTAAGGGATTTTGGTCCCTAGGTAGTAATAGGTCGGCTTTTTATATGAGGATTTTTGAAAGATAATATTTTGGCTTGTGTTGAAACTTGAGATTAGTTATAGAGTTATAATACCTTGAAGGATTTTGGTTTGTTTTTGAGGATTTTTTGAAGATCACATTTTTGCATGGTGAAATACTTGAGTTTCCATAATTCTTCTTTTGTTTTAAGACATTTTAATGTAAGTGGCAAGGCCACAGTGTGACACACCCCTTGTTGGAATGAGATGAGGCATTATATTGCTAATGCACATTTATGAAATTTCCTCTATCCAGGTTTTTTTTTTTCCTTTTTTTTTCTGTTGGGTTTTTTTCCAGTTTAAGAACTCTTTTATATTTTGTCTGCATGCATGCTGGAACCTGTTGTGAAATTATTTTGATTAATTAATTATCATAATATGGTGAACTAGAGCCATTTTTTCCACAAAAATCCTTTGTATGTCTGGAAATAATATTTTTGGGTTCAAAAAATGCAAAAGTTCGCCCTCATAATAATACAATGCTAATATCTCGAACAAGAAGCTTGATGCAGTTTCTGTCTTCGTTTTTCCACTCCAATAAAAGTTCAAATCCTGCCAAGAAGACTTGCTTACTTGTATGTGGTTTTTGTCCTGGCCAGCTGCAGAGTTTGTCCTGGCCGTTTAAGTTAGTTGCAGGCCTTGCATCATGAACAGCCCTTGAGAATGGGCTCCTCTCCTCTCCTTCCTCTTCCACAAAATTTCACATGCTCATTGATCCTGATTCAAAACAAAAACATCAGGGGCCACATACAACAAACAGCAGACAATTTCATGTCTTCAAAGTTCACTAATTACGAACCAGTCATCAAAAGAGGCCACATACAACAAACAGCAGACAATTTCATGTCTTCAAAGTTCACTAATTACGAACCCACGACATGACACACTGATGCAATAAGCAGCAGCCCCAATTCCACTCAAAAGAGGACATGACTTGACACACAGATGGAATAAGCAGCAGCCCCGATTCCACAAATGGACCTATGCACTACAAGGATGACAACCAACATCACATTTGAGCTACTTACCAGTATCTGCAACTATGAAAGTAAGGACCGCTAAAAAACAACAATCACAAGATGCCAGATACGGAAAGCCTATGTTTCGTGTACAATTGAAACCCAACTAGCAAGCAGCAACCAGAGTTTTTTGCAGGGAATCAACAAGAGTTTTGTGAATACCTCTCAAAAAGATCCAAACAACCTGCACATGCTCAAATTCACTATATCACAGCAACCTTCAGCTTCCAGTTAACTCAGCCCCAAAAACTGTGAACTGTTTTCAGGTTTTCCAGAGCTACTACAGTTTTTCTCAAGTTTGCAATGATTAAAATCAAGTCAAAAAACCTGCCAACTGATATAAATACTAGGTTTCCTGATAGCAACTTGAATAGGAAACTGAATACCAAAGCAATCACTAGATTCAGAAACAAATAGTGAAATCTTTATTTGCACAAATGTTGTGATACACAATTGGAGCTCAATGAGCTCAAGGGTAAAATTACAGGGACAGGTCAAATGACAGGAAGGTTACAATAAGATTACAGGGACACATATCTGTACAGGACTAATTGCCGTAAAAGGATGGAACTAGGAAACTCAATTTCTCTCAAGATGCAAAACTCCAAGATTTGGGCTATGCAACAACTGTTAATGGCAGTGTTGCTCTAATTAGTTGCCTCGCCATGCCGCACTCACTCTCTTTCTCTCTCTATGCTGCTCCGTCATGTGTACAGGTTTGTGGATGGAAAAGACCCTTACATAAATAACAAGCTGTCTGTCAAAACAACTTTCAGTCGGCATCACCAAAAGAATGTAACAAGGATTTCTTCAGCTGCTGGCAGACATTTTCAATCTCTCAAAATCAGTACACATCCTGTAATTAAGATTTAGCTCTCTGCCATTCACCTTCCAAGTCATCCGGTTAAACTGGGATGTAAGCTCCCATGCTCCCTAGCTTCCAGGCTCCCTCCAGTCACAAGGTATCATGTGAACCAAGAAAAGACATGCACCATTAAGATGTGAAACCACCATCCATGCACAATGATGGTCTGTCTAATGGAGCTTCCCCTCCAATATTGCAGGGGTACTCCTTGCCACTCCTGGCTATGCCAAGGCAGACACACGACAGCGTGAATCAGAGGCAGATGAAGCAAAACCTTCAACACGCACCACTGGATTAGCCTTGTATGACGAAGGTCCACAAGATGAGATCTGCTGTGACAGCACCGACTGAGCTCTTTGATGCAAAAACTGAACATCATGTATCAGTGGATTGCCTGAGCGGCTCGGGGGCGATCCACAAAAGTAAGGGGGGGAACAAGAAAAACTGGATGTGTCATTGTATCCTCCCTGCACCAGGATCACAACAATTCCAGATGTCAAAACACAAACAAGAAGATTTTTAAAAAAAAAGATCACAAACTGCTGCATTCCCCAATCAACTGCATGGAAACGGAAACACCACTGACCTTGCTCAAAAAGATGTCTAGAATCTCGAAACCAGCATCACCTTCACTTCGCACTGTTGAATGGCTGCACAAACACACATGTGTGAGAAAGTGAATGCTAGACAGTCATGTAAGCATGGAAGGAGCCTTTTGGACCCAAAACACACATTCAATGAGCACAAAGTAAAAATCAGCAGCTTGATTACAGAACCAAGGACACTCACAGAACAACATTGTATAATAAATCCAAAGATGTGTCCACAGTGCTTAGGGAAGCACGTTAATGTTAAGGGTGTTCAAAGATATGCACCTTTGACGCCTGCGAGATGGTTTCATGAACTCTGTGGCAGGCCCCAAGACATTGGTGGCGCGCCTTGGCTTTGGACATATCACTTCCTCTTCATTTCCTTCCCCACGATAACCTGCTCTCTGCCTCCTCCTTTCACTCATTTCTGAACGATTCTCCAATGAGTTCCAGGGACCAGCAAGCTGCTGGACTCCAGAGAGATTCCTTGCACAAATCTCCAGTTTGGCGAATTTTTGTTCACCAAAAACACTGGAGATGCTCTGTTGTTGCTTGAAAGATTTACTACAACCAACTTCACTGTTCTCGACCAAAGTATTTACACAGCAACTGACGGTGCTTCAATGTGACTTTGAAGAAGCCAATAGCAATCAAGGTATTATGAAAAAATGTGCGACAAAATTGCGCTCATCATTTACAATGCACCTCTCATATGTACAGAATGTACTTCAAGGTCCTGCACATCACAACCCCATCCACAACACAGTCATTTACTCGAACACAACTTTGCATTAAATGTCTAAAATCCACCTGCCAACCACTAAAGATGTTTGCCAGATCAGCTGCACAACTGCAAGAATTTTTTCATAGCAAAGCATACAAAATCGAGATATAGTGCCACCAAAAGAAGACATGTAGATCAGACATGAAGCATATGACCCAAATGGGCTGCAAAGACATGAGAAGACAACCCTGCATCTGACATGACTAGGAATATGACTTAAAACAACATCAAGCAACACAACAAGAGGACCATCACAGCCCAAAGCAGACATATCAACTTCTTCAGAATGACTATTTTGGCTCTAATTGAGGCACAAGTGATTCCAGGAAAGAGAAACAAACATATAAATTGTCGACTCTCCATATGATCTCAGTGTCTTGACACTCAGAACAATATACCTCACTTGCAGGCAGGGGCAGGTGTACCCATGAGGGTGCCCTAAACTTAATCAACTATAAACAAGAAACTCTTCTTCCCTGTGAGGAAGAGGTGTTTATGCACTCTAAGGAAAATATACATCTCCTATGAGATTTAGCTATCCCTGGTAAAACTTGGGTCTGATCTGAACCTGGGTCAGCTACGAGAGTCCCATTGAGGAAACAGCCACAGCACCACCACAGCATCAGAAACCCAGCTTCAAAATGTACAAGGTAGGATGGGGCACAACTCAGAATCACCTATAGAATTTGAGGTGGAAGGGGAAAAAGATTGGCAGGAAAAAAAAAGAACGTAAAGATTGCAAACCTGTGGATCAAGACATTGATCCAACCTAAAAACCATCATCAGATCTGAACTGAATCCTGAATCAAACTCTACCAACCTTGGGCAAATCCACCAAGAGAAAAACACCAGACAACCTCAACAAAAAGGAGGTGACTAAGGATGATACATGCACACTTCACACACTGGAAAATCAGCGGGCTTCCACATAGCTAGCACATATTAGAGGCAGTGGAAATGAAGACACAGAATGCTGATGTGATGAGCCAAGATATGGTTCTCATGCCACTGATGAAAACGTGCAGGGGAACAATACAAGTAACAAACAAACAAACCCTCGCGGAAGGAGGGAGTGAGGGTTTCACAGCGAACCATAGCGGCGGCCACCACCACAGAGAGAACGTGTTTCGTGCGCAGCAAGTGCCAAAGGACGGAGGTACAAAACTCTCAAGGATAGATCAACCAGAACGCCACATGCTCGCTCTCCTTGAGAAAGGAGAGCACAAAGTCGCGGTCACACAAAAAGGAGAGTAACAAGAAACAACAGCGTCGAGAAAAAAGGACACTGAGAAAAGAGGGTCAGTGACAAAACACAAAAACACAAAACGGGCAGAAAGATCTCTCGTGACCGCAACAAAACAACTACAAACCCCTTCAAAGATGGCAGAGGAGAGAGGAGCAAAACTTCACTGGTCGCTCAAGCTGTAATGAAACAAAACCGAAAAAAGAAAGATCTCTCTCTCACTCTCTCCCTCCCCCCCCCTCCCCACCCCGTGTCTCTCTCTCAGCCAAAATACCAAGCCGCTCCCGAAGAAGACTAAACATACAAAAACAAAAAACCTGGCATAGAAGGAATGGGAAAACCAGAGAAGAAACAAAAGAACAATAAAACCGCACTCTTTCTAATTGATTCCAGGAGGAGACAATACCGGACACACCACAGCTGGATGGCTGACTTGCAAGATGAAGAAGCAGGAGCAGGGGCAAGGCATCCACAGCAGCGGCGGCAGCAGACTCAGGCTTTTCTCTCCGCAGAGCTACCAAGAAAGAGCACAACAACAAGCCCTTGACAGAAGGACAAAGGAGAGAGAGGGAGAGGGAGGTAGAGAGAGAGAGAGGAGCACAGGGGTAGCTGTGAACAAGAAACAATGCAGCGGAAAAACGAAGAAGGAAGGTAGGCCCGGTCTAAATAGCCGCTACAAAAAGCATGATTAGCAGCGTGATTAACTTAGTAGTGAGTTAATTAGGGTTTGATTGAGGAGCGTGTTAGGGTATGGTCTCCCGCGCGTGCCTGCCGCCCGCGCGCGCAAGCGAAATCCCGTCAACCGTCCCCCGCTGCCCGTACTGCCCGAACCCAGATCCCAAACGCTGTTCCGGGCGGCCGCGTTTCCTTTTCTTTACCCTCTGTCTCCGGGCGGCCGCGTTTCCTTTTCTTTACCCTCTGTCTCCGGGTGCCTACTAGGTATGTAGGTACCTTCCTACTACCTTGTCCATGAGCCTAATAAGGTAGAAACTAGAAACTAGATACCCACTAGGTACCTACCCCAAATTCTAACCTCTATTTTCTTTAATAATTAGTTTTCCCCAAATCTCAAAGAGGAATGGGGTTTGGGGACAAGGGGACCATTTTATTATTTTAAAATTATTTATATATTTTTGGTTTTGGGTTGGGCTGGGTTCAGGTAATTAAACAATTAAAGAATGGGCTTTTTTTTTCTTTTTTTTTTCCCTTTGTGTGAAAGGAAGGGATTTTTTTAATAAAAAAGTTGATGCTAAAAAAGGAAGGAACTGAAATATTTTTCGGTAAAAACTTATTATTATGGGTGACTACTACACACTTGGGTGGCCAAAGTTTTATCCTATTTTTTTTCCTCAGATCTTATTGGTTGCTAATGTGGTAATAGTTCTTCTCCATCTTCTTCCAACACGAGTGTATATTATTAATTAAAAGCTATTTTAAAAAGAATAACTGACACATTTGGGCTGATTCCAGCCCCAATTTTAAGCTTCAGAATTGTTGTTGGACTTGAGGCTTGACTTCTTATTAATAATTTTATCAACACACACACAAAGGCTTAGCAGTCATCTTGATGCACGAGTTTCCTATATTTGACCCTGAAAACCCCTTTTGATTAAAGTCCGCGTTGCATATTTATTTTTTTATGTATAAAAAGAATTTATGTTTGCTATAGATTTGTGGTCGTTCACCTTCGAGGTTTTAGTCAGGAAGTGGACCCCATCTCCCCACTGCGAACACCACTTTGACATGAGACTCAACAAATCAAAACATAGTTCAAGCTCTCTTTGTTCAAGCACTCTTTGTTTAAGTGCTTATTTGCATTATCTTGTGGGCAATTAATTACGTGGTCTTTCCCTCAACAATTATTATTATTATTATTACAACAGCTATATCACATTATTACAAAATGGGGGTGCAATTTATTATTAGAACCCCTTGACCAAGGAAAAAAATCTCTGATTAATCGAATATTATTTAATGTCAATTCAAGAATCTTGCAATTAAAAATAATGATTATCCTACCTTTGAAATTGAGCGCACACCATGTCAACTTGGTGATAAAGCAAAATAAGTTTTTTCATTAACAAAAATGGCCAGTAGTACCAGAACATTTAACTGCAAAACCCAATTCACATTAAAAAAAGACAAGCAAAAATTCTTTACTAAATTGCACCAAAGTAATCCAAAATTTGCTGACTTCTTATGAACTAAATAAAACAATCACCATGCTACTTTATTTTTTTCATATGTAAATATAGATTTAATTGCATTACACAAAACAAATAAATCTAACATAAGCTAGCTAACAAACTCATGATTAACCAACTAATGTATAATGTTTCATTGGTTGAATTCTAACTATGGATTATAATGTATAAAGCCAATGCCCTAGACAATCTATAGAGCTGACCTAATGCATGCTAGTAATATTTAAAAGCATATCATATAATAAGCTTGAGACAACATTATTTGCACCATTTGAAGTTCCAATGTTTGCTTTTTCATGTGGTAAATCAGTTCTCTCTAGGTTTGCTTTTACAAAATAAAATAAAATTATGTGTAGTTCCTCAAATTCATTACTAAAAATTTTCAACCTATTTGAAATACCAACATCTACATGTCTACCACCATCAAAAAGACATTAACGTCGTCCTAACATTTTTCAAAAATGTTGTGTTAACCATTAAAGCTTTTAGTTAATATATTATGGATTGTTGACACTCGTATGCATTTGCTAATAATTATGAGGCTTCTTCTAATCCAATTGGCAAATGTTTAGTTGGACCATTGCTTGCACTTCTCATCACTTCTTCACTAACACCAACATGTTAACATGAGGTGGATGACTTTAAACATTCCTTAAGCACCTTTAACCAAAATTCGAATTTTTTCCTATACATTGCAAGCATTTCAATTTAATAACTCCAATAGGAAATACATGAAACATTTAAATGGGCATGCAACATAAACTTTTCCAAAACATATATGGTAACCAAAGGCCTCAACCTCCTTAAATGTGCACATTGATAACCAACCTTCAATTGAGACTATGTTTTTGCAGCTCACTACACTATTACCAACTTGTCCCAAAGTTTTTGCATTTAACCTTGCATTTAGGATTCAAACATTGTGAAATATACTTTGCTTGGAATGTCCCTCCACTTAACACAATCATGTTAGTAAATATTATCATGATATTACCAATACCTTTAGCATTAGAACATTCATAGCCTTCATGAGCATGCTACCATCATCCATCACCAAGACCTTGTTTAAGAACCAAAGTAAAAGCTAGTGATTAGATAATGCAAAGTCCTTTCTTTGACTCAAACAAGTTTCTTCACTTGGAATGTCTAAAGAAGATCAAAACAAACCCATCATCAATCGTCAACAAGGGCAACAATGAGAAAGAAGAAGGAAATAAATATGATGCATACAACTTGTCTATGTCCAAAAACTTTGAACTAAACTTGTGCACATTCTAAATCTATTTGAGAATGAGGATTACCAACATCCTAGATGTTTTTCCATTTTAGACCTTTCCATGAAAAAAAAATTACACTTGATTCCTACTCAAGAGCCACAAACACTTGTGACCTATCTGTGCCATGCCTATTGGTTCTAATCCCTTGAGCTAGAGTGTCATTCCTTCTTTGCCTTAGGAATTTGTGAATGTTGTTTCTACAATTGCAGACAAAAAAAAGGTATTTATAAACCACATTCTATTAGAATATGTATCATTAGTTTTCAAGCATTGTCATCAACACATGACCGATAGATAATCAATCCATGTTGCCTTTTCATTACCTCGTGAACATTTCCAAACCATAAGATTTTTTGGACATCTTTAAATTAAACAATCAAGATCTTGTAATTCTAATGTTTCTAACAATTATCAGTTAAAGTTTGGAAGTCATCATTAGAGACATCATTGGAAAACCTTTTTTCTTCATTTGGGATCCAAACGTCCTTTGAAGTCAGAAGAAGGTGTAACGTTTGTGTCAAACACATAAATTTATCTTATAGGGGATAGTGAGAAAACATGGATTTAAAAAAAAAATAATGAACATAATTGAGGGTAGATGCAAACTACAATGGTTCATTTTTGTGACAATTTTTTTTTTTTTCCTTGGGTACCTTTTTTTCAAATGCATATGATGATCAATATATCCTTAGATCTACTAATTGGGACTTGGATTTAAATTAACAATTTCATTATGAAAAAAATTGTGTGATTATTTATTGATAAAAATTTAATTTGTTAATAGTAATGGATTTTTGAAATTGAAAATTATGGATTAATCATATGATAGGAACAAATATATTGATTCACATTCCAAGTTTGTTATTGGGACTCAATATATAATGTAATATAAAATGATAAACTCATATGAAAAATCTTTTTTTTTGAAAACTCTAACCGTTTAATAGTTAGGGACATTTGAATGGTTAAAATTTGACCATATTTTCATAAGTCCATATGAGTTGCAATTTTTGTTTATTTTTTAATTTCTTTGTCCTAAAAACATATTTTTTGAAAGTTTTAGTTGGGGCATTATTCATGCTTATTCTCAAGCCATAACACATGTTTCTTAGCCTTCTAACACAAATCAACATGCTAAAAATTAACATCCATGTAAACACAATCCACTCTACTTGGCCAGTACTCTATTGGAAACCTTATTTAGTGATGATATCCCTAACAACATTGGGCACATCAAATTATCTACCTTCCAAAGACCATAAAACATTACTAAACCTTTTAAAATTGAAATGCCAAAAAGCTCTACTATTTAGTATTGAACACCAATTATTTTTCATTACAAGATTACTTTTGCTTTCCCCTAAATTTTTAATTTGCATCAAATTTCTGGCTTGGATAAGTTGAATTTGGAATTTTCTACCCAATTGTGAGTTTTGGCAATTTGCCTTGCAAAAACATTTATGCAATATGCCACATTTGCTCTTGGTTTTGATGTAACATTGCAAAGAAAATGCTTGCACAAGTTAATGAGAAAACATAAGCAATAACATTACATAACTGATCAAATAGGCTAGTTACAACCACAACATAAATTTCATATGGATCAACAACCTTAACCATATCAAATTATTCACTTCACATGTGCTTCTCCTTTGGGGGACATTCACATGATTAGTTGTTTTCACGATTGCAATGTCAAGGTCTTGCCATGTTCCTACAACATCATATAATCAATTACACATACACATTAGTTACATGTTATCATATTTTAATGTCAAATGCAAAACATGCAAATGAACAAAAAACCCCTTTCATTAAAGTTGTCTACATTTTTATAGGGAACATTTCATGAAATCATAGTAAACACATTCATGATAGCTTCATCTAGTTGTTAGCTTTGTATCTTCAACATGTTTACCAACAACTCTTCCACTTGTTGATGATAATCCCAAGGAGCATTTATAGCAACCCAACTAGCCAAAACTTCCTTTTCCAATTTAGCCATTGTGGTATTCAACTTCTCAACTTCTATAACTTTTTCATGATGCATGTTGTCCAATATTTTGTTCTCTTCTTGCCACAAAAAATATTTTCTCAAATACATCACATGGTGGCAATGACTAATATAATAAACCTAACTATGATAACATAGTTGTTTGATTTGTAATAAAAGCACAATTGCAAATCTCTATTTGCTTCATCAACTTCTAGTTACAATTTTGCAAGACATGCACCATGGAAGCTTTTTGTTTCAACTTTTTGCATTGTCTTCTTTGCCACTAGAAGGGCAACCTCTTTGGACTTGGGTAGGCAATCCAAAACCCTATTATCATCTTGCAACTTTATTATTTGCCAACACATAAGACATCAGAACTTGAAATGTGACCACCCAATTCATAATGCAATAATTCCATCAATGACATTATGATTTTTCAAAGTTTCATGGGTGACACCCACATTTACATAATTTTTTCAAACATGCACCCAACAATGAAGCATGCACATTACTTCTTTGTAAGTTAGTTTTAATTTGCTTAAGGTGAGTAAAATCATATGGAATAGTTAGTGCCATCAAATGCACATGTTCTTCTACCTTGTTCTCTTCCATTTCATCATCCTTTGCAATGTTGTTTACTTTTCGTCATATTTGGCCTTTTGATTACATCAATATGTATTTACTCTTCTTTTTCACTGATGCAAGGAAGACAAATGCACAACAATCAAAGACATTTCAAGAAAAATAAATCAATCAATGTGTCTTTTCATACATAATTTAGTCAAAGATGTGTCTTTTTGTATTTAAAATTGATTGAGAATTTTAAAATTTTAAAATTCCATTCATAAATGGGGTAAAATGTACATGATGTGTTAAAAAAAGTTGTAGTTTATTATACAAAAAAACATAAAAAATGTAAGAAATGATTTTTTGGTTATGATTTGAAATCTTTTAGCATTTTTATAAACAAAACACTAAATTTACAAGGAATCAAAACACTTTCAAAAATTCATATTTATTCAAAAATGATGAACAAAAAAATATGTCATGTATTGGAACAACTATAAGCATTTATTATAAAAAATTATAAAAAAAATTGTTCCAAAATTCTTTCATATGAAAAAAAAAATTGGGAAGAAAAACATGCAATCATTTTCTAAAATAATCATGTTGGCTCATTGATCTTGTTTGCACCCACGTGTCTTTTTATATATAATTTAGTCAAAGATGTGTCTCTCCATATCTAAAAAAATTAGGGCACATAAATATACATGACTTGAAGCCTTAGACTTTGGATAAATCTAAAAACCAAAACGTTAGTGTAATTCATTAGTCCTTGTTGAATGGAACAATGAAGTCACTCGATCCTCACTAAATCCTATTTAGTGGGACCAATGAATACGCTCAAAATACAACAAAAGACTCCATGAACAAAGACACATTTTGTCGGGTTGTCATCAAATAACCTATGACTATCTCTCCTAACCCCTCCAAAATAATCTATGGTATTAGGCATTCGATATAGATATCTTTTACGAAGAAGAAAAAGGTGAAACTAAGAGAACCAATTGTCTTTTCAATGAGAAAAAAAAGGAGATCATGTGAAGTTGACAATTTATGATAAGCAATTCTTGTCATGAACACAAATGACAAACTACTTAATTGGCATGTGCATGTTGGATAGAAAGATATATAGGTAGTGTTCACAAGAAACAAGCAACAACAATAGTTTTAATGACAAGCAAAGCGTACTTGAATTTGGAAGAATTTTCATTAAGAATATATTTCAAGTATAAACTTATTAGCAATATGGACTAATAGACAACAGACAAACCTGCCTCCTGAACACATATGTTGCATCCATAGATAATTCTGACAGAAAACAGACTAAGTTCTAACCAGTTGGAATTCAGGTTTTACTTACATCAAACAATTTTTTGCCAAGTCTGGTGGTTAGTTGAGACTTTCTGTGTGCTGAAGTTGGGGGTGAAGGGAGAGAGGGTGGTGACAGGGTTTAACTCCAGTATTATGAAACTGTCCCACATTCCACCTTGGAACTTGTCCAGTCGAGTAGGGCCGTATGGTTGTGGACTAGGGAATTAACTGGCTCGAGGTTGCTGGTTATCAAAAATAGCCAAATTACAAGAGCATCGACCCTATTTCTGATAATCACCAAGCTTGAGCCAGTTACCGGACTTAACCATCTCAGGTCTGGAGATACGAATTGTACCATTTTCATCCATGCAAGGAGAGAACATGAAAGCATTCATCCATGCAGCAGAGGGTTTATGTTATCATTGGGCCAATGAGAGGCCAGCATTGTTCCTCATGCTAGCGGGCAGGTCACTAGTGAGAGAGAGAGAGAGAGAGGTAGAAGGTTATGGCTCATAATTCGTGACCAGACAGACTGTCAGAATGTCCAGTATCTCAGGACAGAGGGTTATGTATTCCGGAACATGCCCCATTCCACCTAGGAACAACTAACTCTTTTATTGTGCATTCACACTTGATGTTAAGTCAGTGTTAAATGAAAATCTAGGTGGCATCCTAGATGGCACCCAATGTTAAATGAGTTGTAGCTTAATTTTAAGTGAATGTTAGCTTAACATAAAATTTTCATGGTAACCAGGTTTAAGCCCTGAATGGTTAGCATGGTGTTAATGGACTCAACACTAGAGTCCCTAACATCAAGTGTGAATGCACCTTAGCCTGGTCGGGTTAGACAAATGTTCCATCTGGTGTTGACCAGTAGCCTGGTCGGGTTAGACTAATGTTCCATCTGGTGTTGACCGGTTCTGTCCGACTGGTCTTCCCAACCCACCGGCAGAACCAAGGGTGGAACCAGTGGACAATGGCCATCTATTATCCCACCTTGGAAAATACTCCAAAAAGTACTGAAATAATACACTAAACGCATGCCTAAAAATCTCTAGTCATGAAGTGGTCTCGTCCATTATGTTGGGTGCCTCGCCTTAGCTTACCATAACCAGCTTTATCTCTGGCACATTACCCATCATAATGGGCAGGGGCTCAACTATTCCATAGTACATAAACAAGGGGGTGTGTCACAATGTGGCCTTGCCATGTACATTAAAAGTATCTAAAGGCAAAAGAAGAATTATGGAAAGTGAAATATTTCACCGTACAAAAGTATAATCTTCCAAAAATCCTCTAAAAGAAACCAAAACCCTTCAAGATATTATTATAAAAGCTGTGTAACTAATCTCAAGTTTCAACACAAGCCAAAATATCATCTTTCAAAAAGCCTCATATCAAAATAGACCTATTATTATCTAGGGGCCAAAATCCCTGAAGCTACTATACTCTGTAATGAATCTAAACTCAATATCCTTGCCAACAAAGTAAGGGCCCCAATGGGGGGCAAGCTAAGCAATGCTGGGTCACAATGAATTGGCAAGGGCTTGATCATTCCATAGTACATAAAGCAAAGCAAGGGCTGCAACCTCACTCTTTCCTAAGTACATATCCATCCCTCACCCATATGGGTTATATATATATAAACCCTAAACCCTGAGCCATCCAATTCCATTGGAGGTCTAGGGTTTTTTTAAAAAATTTAGCTCACCAGGATAATTGGGCCTCCTTTCATCTACTTATATAATATCCTTAATTTTGTCCGCTTGCGATGGTGTTCGATCGTCTTTTTCATCCATCTGTCTTGTCATCTGTCTCGATGACGACCACCGGTGCTAACCTTTCCCTGGCGCTTAACACTGCCGCTGCATGTACGGCCACTGGTGCTAGGTCATGGGTATCCATCCCTCACCCATATAGGTTATATATATATAAACCCTAAACCCTGAGCCATCCAATTCCATTGGAGGTTTAGGGTTTTTTTAAAAAATTTAGCTCACCAGGATAATTGGGCCTCCTTTCATTATTGATATTAGTAACACTAAGGGGGGGGGGGGGAAAGGGGGGCATTTGGCTTTCTTTTGTAGTGATCATGCAATCAGCAAAGAAAATTGGGACTTGCAAAGTGGGGTCAATAAGGCAAACATTCAAGGGCGTGCCAATGACTCCACCAAAGGTTTTGTATTATTTTGCTTGTTGCGGACAGGGTCAATTTTCAAATCACGAAGCCCCCCCCCCCCTTTCATGTGTGGTGGGGCTTAGGGGCCTCTCTTAGATCATCATCCCAACTACTTTAGCACAAATTCATGTGTTTGATTAAGGTCTGCATGTGCTATGTATTTTATTATTAATTTCTTCGATTAATAGCTAGTCAACCCCCAGATCTACAATTATGGGGTCAATTTTTTTAAATCTTTCAAATAGCAAAAAAAGTTGGCATGAAGGAGAGAAAGGCCCTTTTCTAAAACTTCCTTTAAATTTTAAATTTTAAATTAAAAGAAAATCCACTGGGACTCCCTAAAATGTGCTCACACAAATTTTTTGAAATTAAATTTTTAGAAACAGGTTTGTTTGTAGCCAAAGTGACAATCATCTGTAGAAAGAGGTAGGAAAGAGGATAATAATCCCTAGGAAGATTTAGCCAAATCTGGCTATAAATAAACCACAAATAAAGTACAAATCTTTAACTACACTTCTATATTTTTGGCTATCACACAATGAAAACCAAATATATGGATCTGATGATTTTTACCTTTTTTCATTATTATTTTTTTTTCCCTTCTCACTTCTGGTGACTGAAAACCTCCAAAATCGCTTCTTTTCAATTTTAACTTTTGGCAATTTTTTTATAAAAACACTGCTAGGGACTACTCCTAAACAAAACACTCAAAGGAAGACTTTAAGAAGATGCTTGTGTTAGTTTTGCTCCAACAACTTGCCTTACACACTTGAGTGTAAATGATTTGTTGTGAAAGAACACGTGCGTTGTGGTGTTTTCAGGAAATATCACCATTTTACGGCACCAAAACCTCGCATCATGTTCAAGTAGTTGGCCCCAGACATTATTGTTATTATACTTGACAAAGTAGATACCTGGAAAAATTGAAGTAGTCTACATTTTAACAAGCAATCGATGACACTTGCCTCTATTGACAATCATAGTCAATCTGTAGACCTACATGCCACCAAAATGCAAATGGTAATAGTAAACTCACAATAATTACCTATATGCCACAAAATGCATATATACTCTTATGGCTGGGTTTGAGAAACCCTAAACCCTAATTGTCATCACCATTACCTTCTTTTTTTTTGGTTGTTCCTTGCCAAGCCCTTAAACCTTAATGGCAATCACATGCATCAGAACCCCCAAGAAAAAGAAAAAAAGAAAACCTTCTATGAACCTCTAGAAAACCTCCAAAAACCTTCTATGGTTTTCACTGCCCTCATGGTTTCTTATGTTTTTGGCTACACCTTGAACAAATTTTCACTTCAGACAGGCCCTTACAAAATCATTAACCAATAAGAACTGGGTCACACCCACTATAAGGCCCACTTTACATGAGGGTCCAGCGTCCAATTTCCTAGGAACCCATTTGGACTGATGCAAATTGAATCCTTGAGTTGGACTGGACCTTGGTCCCTAGCCTGATTCTTGGGTCTCCAAATCAGGAGCTCTCCTTTTAGCACTGTTTTTTGGTCCCAACCAAATTGATTTTCCCTCCAAAACAGGTGCCATACAGGTTTATCCATTTGCCATTTTTTGGGTCTTGCACCCTCGTCTAAAGGCCTTGGGACCAATTTAAAGCTTTCGACCAATAAGATTGCTTGAAATCATTGGTCCCTGGACCTTGGACCCTCGTCTAAAGTCACCCTAAGTAAGAGAGAGACGGAGAGAGATGGGCATCACAAAGACCCACAAGAATGGGAAGGACTTACTTATTATTAGGACGTAGCTTCAAGTCATCCATCTATCAAAAGAGCAGAGCTCATGTCCATTCATGACAATGACTAACTTAATCTTCCTATCATAGAAACTTTCATATGCCTCTTGTCACTTTCAATACATATTTTCTTGCAACATTTTAAAAATGTCCATGCATATTGATATAGCCTAACCCAAGCCCTATTTATACATATATAAGTTAACATTATATGTGTGTGGGGGGGGGCTGAGGGGGTGTGCAAAAATCTCTGCCTAAATTCCTAGTGTATTTGGAGGAACACTTTACAAGGAATAAGAAACCTGGGGACATTTGCTATGTTTCATACTTTCCACCTTGTAAAGGGTTATTGAAGCTTTTTTTTTTGGGGGGGGGGGGGGGGGGTTTTTTTCCTTTTTTTTTTTT
>Ga0116227_10001430_pt1 | contig 53120 bp, 37 predicted proteins | sample S1TSphgellanicum_FD_89693 | JGI IMG/M metagenome (GOLD analysis project Ga0116227, IMG submission 89693) | Host-associated microbial communities from peat moss isolated from Minnesota, USA - S1T2_Fb - Sphagnum magellanicum MG | ecosystem: Host-associated > Plants > Peat moss > Unclassified... | reverse complement strand
TACCTGGCAAAATATGACGTTCAAAAGACCCCAGCTTTTCTTCAACCTTCGTCTTCCCAATGAAAAAAGACAAAATGGTCCCCCCCCCCGCCCCCCCCCCGCACCCTCTCCACAACAAAAGACTGGCAAACCTTCTAGCTAGCTAGCTATGGTCAGATTTCTACAACCAACATCATGAACAACAACAAAAAGCAAAAACAACAAATCCATCTCCCCAAAACAACCACAAAAGGCATGGAATCTGGATCTGATCTTCACCCTTTTCAGCAATTAATTACTCCACATGCTCATCATCATCATCAAGAGTATCACAAAACTTGTACCATCACACAAGAGTATCATAAAACTAGTACCATCACACACATTGAGATTAGGGTTCCATGTTTTTTTTGTTTTTGGGTCAATCTACAAGTTGGTCAAGAAAATTAGTTATGATGAGTTGACAAAGTTAAAGTTGCAAGACTCACAATTTCATATTTTTCTAAAGGTTTTCACACCAAGTTGCAAATATTCATAACTTAGATAGTTTTTAGGAATCTTATTTGAGAGTTTTAAATAATATTAGCTGTTTTAATATAATTTTTGTTATTATCACAAAATATATTATAAGAAAAAAAAGAAGTGATGTTTTCTCTCAAAGGTTTGAGGAGTCATGTGAGTCAAATTCATGAATTTGAATTGTTCATGATTTTAAATTTTAGTATCATTTGTTTTGTTTTCAAACTATTAAGCAACTTGTTATTTGATTTGCGCAAGTTTAATTTATTCAAGAGATTTGCACTAAGATTTATAAATCTCATCCCAAAGTTCCTACACACCCTTTTTAATGTTGCAAATGCATGAAATTAAAAAAATGCACCTTACATTACATTTTGTTGTAACTTCAAAAATCAACAAAATATTTACGCTTATATTATTTCACAAGCTCAAATACACATTGAACTTATCTACCCTAACAATGTTCAATTTTATCTCATATGGTTTGTTTAGAATTCCTCCCTTCTCATTTATATTGGCTGCGACTTGAGGAAGGTAGAGGATGAAAAGCACTTACTCCTTATCTGTCCAAATACACAGAAAGTTAGGGAATGCTTTTGTTCGACCCTACCCCTCACTCACTCCTACCCCTTACTCACTCCAGCACTCTTGCTCAAGTCATGGAGACTACGAACATGGTCAGAGTGCTGAAGTCATGCAGACTACAAACATGGTCATGTTGAGCAAATTTGTGGCATGCTGCCAGTACCAGAGGACAATCTGTCCTCCATGATCTACCTTTCGTCTAATGGACTCTCTGGTTGCAAACGGATGTAAAATTGTAAACAATATATCGATGGGACAAAAGTTAGGTACCTCATTTTCATATAATTTTTAAAATTTTGGGAAGCTTTTAAAGTTTTAATTTTTTTGTTGTTGTTGTTGTGATGGGCCAATCAAAATGGGTTTTTAAATTGTTTTTAAAAACTTGTGAAGCACCACCATCGAATTAATAAAATTAACAAAAATAAAGTTATAATTACTTTTTTTATGTTTGACTTTGATGCCAAAACACATCCAACTTTGGGTATGGCTATTTTTATCATACATTCAATATTATGAATAAGATATAATTTTTCACTTAACATTCACTTAACATCATCAAGGCTGCTATTGCCCATTTAACATTGGGTGCCACCTAGGATACTATCTAGATTTTTATTTAATATTTTGATTTAACATCATCAAGTGTGAATGCACTTTAAGACTCGTTCCACTCGACATTCCAAGCACTACTAGGTCATGTGGTTTGAACAAGTTCAAATGGGTATAAGGTATATACTATATATACCCTTTGGGCTCCACTTGACAATGCGACCTGGTTGGTGTACCCTAATTTGAACTTTCAAATGGGGGGTTAGTACACACTTGACCAATGTCAAAAATGAATTTTATAATATTAAAACAAAGACAAACTTTGGAGAGAAACAATGCACATGCTCATGCAGCTTATGCCCACCATTGAAAAAAAAAAAGAAAAAAAAAAAGAAAAGAAAAAGTAGCTTGTGGATAAATTAAAAAAGATAGGGTAAGTTGAATTATTAAAAAAGAATTGTCAAAAAACACTCTCCTACCTTATTACACAAATGTCAGTTTTTTAACCACAATAACTAACTAGGGTGAAAAAAAATTTAAAAATAAAAATAGAAATAAAAATCACTAACAAAATGTCTAAAATGAATAAATAGTTGGAGAAGAAAAACAAAGCCCTAAAAAAGGATGGGTTCAATCTACCCAAAGAGCCAAAAATTAAATTTTTTTTTGGGGATACCTTGAGTGCCAAATCTGACTTATGGGGTAAACTTTATTTTCAAATCTCAATGCTCAATCCCATTAGACACCTACCCTCACTTAGTGGTTTTTTTTGTGGCGATATTTTCCCATTTTGTGAAAAAAAATAAAATAATAATAATATTTTTCTATTCCAAATTCCCTGTTTTTAGGAAAATCACCATTAAAAAAATTATAAAAAATTTGGCCACAATTGGCTACAATATGAAAGGGTGCTTAAGATTTTCTACTTTCCATATTTTAAATATCGCCAAATTTGGCTAAATTATGCTTATGGATGATTGCCCCACTTCAGAGCACCTTCACAAAACTGCAAAAAACAACATTGTTTTCCTACTTATTAGGAAAATTTAATTTAAAGAAAAAAAGAAAAAAGAAAAAAGAAAAAAAAGAAAAGAAAAAAAAGAAAAGAAAAGAAAAATTTTAAAAATTTTAAAAAATTATATATATATATATATTTATTGAAAAAAAAAAAAACTCCAGGAACTATGGAATATGGTTCTTTCTTGTGACCACACAAAAATTGGCCCTAAAAATAACAAAAATGAAAAGCACGTGTAAACTTAACTCACTGGTTGTGGCTTCCGGACTCCAATCCCCAGGTCCAAGGATCGATACCGGATCCACTCGCCCCAGGATTCCCTTCGCTACTACAAAGAGAAAGAAGAGAGAGAGAGGCGTCCGTGTTTGGCGCTGGTGGTTCTCTTTGCCGTCTGTTTGCTGTTTCAGTGTTTTTCTGCGGCGTTGTTGCTGCCTGTGTTTGCGAGCTTCAAGCTCGCCCGCCCAGATTTTCCCACAACGACAACAAGTGCGTGGGCCGACCCTTCTTCCCACAAGTAAGATTTTCATAATCTCTGCATCTCTTTTGGGGCTTTGGATTGTTTTGTTTCCTGTTTTTGTTTTTGTTTTTGGTATCTTCTTTGAAAATCATCTGCGATGATAACCCATTTGGGTTTTGTGTTTGTGTGTGTGTGTGTGTGTGTTTTGGTTTCTATTTTATTTTCCTCTTTGAGATTTCGATTACACGCTTCGGAATTATGTATGCAGTAGAAGGAAGAAGTGCTGGTGGAATGAAGAGAGAGAGAGAGAGAGAGAGAGAGAGAGAGAGAGAGAGAGAGAGAGGGCGGGGGGACATCTCAATGTCAACCACAAAGGGAAACATCATCATCTCAAGGGTTTTTGTTTGCTGCTTTGTTAAATGATGTCCGTCATTTTCCCGTTTCCAATGACAAGAGGGAGTTCCAATAGTGGGAGAATTTAAGGCTTCGAATGTGAGTGGTGGACCATCTGCTGAAAGATTTTTAATTTTTAATTTTTTTTAATTTTTTGCTTTCAAGCTTCTACAACGATTTTGCGTGAAGCATTTCGAGATCTAAGCTGCAGTATGTCGAATTCCTTTAAAGTTGCACAGAATCTGTTTTATACTTTTTACTGACATGCACCATACAATAATCAAATTCTCAGAACCTTGAGATATGAAAGTTTGTGCCCATTTGGAAGGGCATTTGTTTCCTTCTCAAGACCATTGCACAATCCCTAAATCGACAGGGCACCTTCAAATTAGAAATTCTGAGATGGAATCCAAATGGCAATGTGAATGCATGAGCCTTTTACATGTAAATAAGAATTGGTATAAGGTAACCTTCTCACATGCATGTAGATTATTCAAGCAGTAGTCACTCAAACTGAAGAAACAGAAGCAGCCACACAGAGTGTAATTTGTTGGACATGACCATGAGAATTGGATCTTGGTGTAGGGTTTTGGATTGTCCCAAAATTCCTGAGAACAGTATTCCTGAGCTAGCCTCAAGCTTATAGCTTTGTTTGTGCTCCTCTTGCAGGTGCATGACTCTGCTGTTCCTGTTGAAGGATTTTTTGAATGTGACTGTCAACCATGGGTACGTGCTTCAGCAGGAGATTGTTTAGCCAGGAGAGTTCCCGGTGATGTTTAGTGCCAAGGTCATTTCTAACTTCATTTGTAATGATGGCACTTCTGATAGTTGGAAACAGAAATGACTCTGGTTCTTCTTGTTGGCATTTCATTGCTTCTCTGAATATTGTTTCCAGCCTCCTACATATGCATGCAAGGCTGATCTTCAAATGAACTGCTCAACTTGCAGGAGTTTACACCTTGCTGGCTGTAGCTTCCACAGCCTCCGTGCACCAAATTCAGCGGTCCTCGTTTTCAACTTTCACACTTGGACCTTGTTTGTGTCTGCCATCATCTCCTGTGTCAACATTCTCAAAATTACCTTCTGTGTGGAGACATGAACAGGGTGTGTGGCTGGTGCAGCCAAGCTTGCATGCTTGGAGGGCACACCTCGGATGTTGGCCAAATAGGAGTGTTATAAGAGAAGGGCTTTCCAAAGTGACCAGGGTAGTGCATCGTGCTGCTAGCATGAGAGAGGAAATTGTGGTTGGCAACATGCCAAGACATACTGGAGCAGAGGGAAAAACAAATGGTATGCCTCATACCAACACCAGTGATTGCAGTTAGTCCTGAGGAGGGATTTTTTTCACTTCTTGAAAAGTTATGAAAGATGTTTACTTGATTAATTTTGGCTTCTATATTGAACAGGAGCAATTGTCACAGAGAAGGAACAACCCATGCAAGCTGGGCAATCAGAGTGGGAACACCTTGAATCCCATGTGGTTTCTCCTCCATCCATTGTTGGGGAAGGACCAATAGAACATGAACTTCCCATATGGCCAGGCCACATGTGGGAGAGCCCTGTTGACATGCGGAAGCAGATATTTTGCAACCGATCATTGAACATGAAGAGTATTGTGGCAGTTGGGTTTGACATGGACTACACACTTGCACAATATAAGCCCGACACTTTTGAAAGCATGGCTTATGCAGGCACCACAAAAAAACTAGTTAATAACTTAGGGTATCCAAAAGATGTGGGTTCTTCTTATCCATAACTAGATCTAGCGATTCTCTTCCTGCATATTTCTGTTACTATAAGCTGTCTCACTGTATCTTCTGTGATGCATGATTTTACTTTGTGGTTGGGGTTTTTCTCTTTGTTTTGTCTCTTGGTCCCACTTAGCTTGATTGCATTTAAGGATGTCTTTGTCAATTCTCATAAGTCCAGTCTACAATGGAGTGGAAGTAGAGACTACTGTTTCTTGGTAGAATGCTGACACATAGGATCATGGACCCCATACTTGTCAGAACTTTGTTATGTAAGTCTTACTAATAGTTTTCTATTGTGCAGCTGCTGGAGTGGAAGTTTGATTGGAAGTATATGGTCAGAGGTCTTGTTCTTGACAAGAAGAGGGGCAATATTCTGAAGGTGAGCTTGCACTACCACAAGATTGGTAGTGGTGGATTAATTTTTTTTTGCAGTGAGGCAAGAAGGATGCTTTATGACATGGAACTAGAGATTTTATGGAAGTATGCTTCTAGCCTTATCAATTACTCTTCTATGCAAATGGGTGGTCAATTGCAGATGGACCGCCACAAGTACGTCAAAGTGGCATACCATGGATTCCAGAGAGTGTCAAGAGAGGAACGCCAAGCCACTTATGGCTTCACACTATCACGTGACTCTTATGATGAGCCTGATTATGCTCTGATTGACACTCTTTTCTCACTAGCAGAGGCCTATCTCTTCATGCAGCTTGTTGACTTCCGGGATCAGTTTCCTGAAAAAATACCTTCTGGCACTGAGTATGATCCCTCTCTGAGATACCTTTTGGGATGGACACTGCACCTCCTTCAGTTCAAGATTGCCATGGTTCTAAGTTGTAGATGTTTTTCACCCTTTCATTGTTTCTAGATATTCAAATTTCCATTGTTGTTTTCATTCAAGCATATTAACTATTCAGGGTATTCAGAAGTGACAATGCAAGCCAAAGTGGGTTTCAGATTATCCATCTGTGTTTGCTTGATTGACTTAGGTTGGGTTTGTAAATGTCTTTCTAGCAGATTTTAGAGGTCTAACTGTTTTGCAATGTTAAAAATTCCATGAACAGAGTGAAATGTGCCAATAGCAGTGTAAGCTCACCAAAGTAATTTCTCTATACTGACTCCTGAAAACTTGGTCCTGTATGTGTCTATTTGCCTCCTGTGACATCTGTGTCTTTTCTGCTTTTCCTGTTTCCTTTATTTTAACGGGTGTATGGAGGGCAGAGCAGAGTGGGATAGAATTTTCATTCTTCTAGATTTGAAATATGGTAGGACTGGATATAATGCAGTGCTCTAACCCTCTAATGTGCATGTGTCATATAGTATTCGATCCTTGGTAATGTAGATGTTTCATGCAAGATCTGGTTGATGGCTGATATCTATTTCCTTGTCATTGGCAGCTATGCACAAATGTATAAGGATGTGAGGGCAGCTGTGGACCTATGTCATCGGGATGGTACTCTGAAGCAAGCTGTTGCTGATGAACCAAGCAAGTATGGCCTGGTGCCTTTTAAGTTCATCTTATGTGGAAGCTGTTTAATTTTTGTACTATCTCATTGGTTGGCCTTTCCACTTGCAAGTAACTGAATTGATATGTGAGACTCTTTGTTACCTTGTTGGCTTGTGCAGATACATAAATGATGATAAACAAATTGTTCCCATGCTGAAGATGCTTAGGCAATCTGGACGATTGACTTTTCTAGTTACCAACAGGTGACTCTCTCCCATCATGTTCTTATGGATGGATTGTTTGCAATTCAGGTCAACAAACCTTTTCACTATTTGTGGGCTCAGCAAATTCTCATCAGTTGTGAGGGGCACTCCTTCCTTGCGCAAACAAGAGAACGTGTAGGAACTGCAATAGGCAGCTCACTTGCTAGATGCAGTGGTCGGACTAACAGAGATATCCAGATAGACTGCACTTCTGTTGTTTAATGTGGTTGGAAGCCCAATTGTACATGCAATGTCTTGAGCCCAGCAGGATATGACTAACCCTCCTGTAGCAGTAGGATTAACAGGCATACAGACAAATCATGGATAGATTGTGAGAGAAAGTCTCAGGAGATACTAAGGTGTGTGAATTTTATTTGCAGCCTGTGGGACTACACACATGTGGTTATGAACTTTTTGTGTGGCAAGAGTGGCACTGATGGTGGAACCCCTCGTGATGATGAATGGCTTTCATATTTTGACGTTGTTGTTACTGGGAGGTCTGTCACTTCCTCTGGCCTGTTTTGCCTGAACACCATTCATCTACCTTTATGCAGAATGGGTCTCACATATCTTGGTGTGGCAGTGCAAAGCCAACATTTTTCCAGGATGGCAATCGATCCCCCTTATTTGAAGTGGACATCAGCACTGGGATGCTACAAAACACTGATCGAGGCACACCGGTAGCACAGGTAATCTTCTTGCAGCATATGCCAAGATGGGTCCATTGTCTCTGACCCCTCCTCCATCAGCAATCACTAATCATGTACTTTTGTCTAACAGATAGGAGGAATTGGTCTCAACACACCCATTCTCCCTCAAAGAGCAGTAAAACAGGCCTGTCGAGTGTTTCAGGCAAGCTCTACTGAAACTTGCCTAAGTTTTGTTCATGGTTGTATGGTGCTCATTGGTCCCCAAGCTATTCAAATTATTGGAAATGATTTTGCAAGAGCTTGCTGTTTTTCCCACTGGATTGCCACCGGTGATGCTTCTACCTAGACTTTTGAGCTGGAGGTCTCATTGGAATGACATGCAGGGAGGGAGTGTGGCTCATTTACACAGACTGTTGTCCATTGCAGCAGGGGCACAGGTACTGAAGAGTTTGTGCTTATACAATGTCCTATACTAGCATTGAATCAATCAGTATTGTTGCACATCAAGTGCCTATCATGACTCTCCAGTTGCATGTAGGAATATAGCTTGTTGGTGTAGAATTGAATGTTTGATCATTTTGTCTTTGTCTAATGTGGAGGGTCTTGTCTTACAGGTCTTGTATGTAGGAGACCACATATATGGAGATATACTACGAAGCAAGAAGGAACTTGGTATGTCATAAGTTTGGTGGTGAGGACTGGAATTTGAGAACAGCTGAAAAGACTTTGACATGTTGTCGAAGAGACTAGCAAACTTGTGGGGAAGGGTGGAGTTAGTTGGTTTATGGTGCTGAGACTTCATAAGATTTTGAACTCAAATATCTCCTTTTTCAATCCAAGCTTTGTCTTTATCTTCAAATGATGAATATCTCAGCCTATTAGTCGATAAAATGCATTTTTGTTGGAGATTTGAGCCCTTTCCCTATTTTAGTTTGCAGATTGTTAGGCTCCATCAGTTCGAGTGCATCATGGAGTATATCTCCTGTTAATCTGGGCAAGAGCTTGAGGTTATCAGAGATGTCTGGGTTTTCTGACTTCCAGCAAAAAAATACAGGGTGGAGAACAATGCTGGTGGTGCCAGAGTTGGAGTTTGAGCTTGAAATGCTTGCCCAGACCTACAGCATTCGGAAGGTACCTATGACTGGATTTCTGAATTTTTTTGAGACTGGGTGGGAACCAAAGTTTGAACTCCCACTTTTGGCACTGTTTAGCTGAAATGACAGAGCATGGATTCAAATTTAAAAGGTTCATGAGGGTTGATGCATTGACATGATCATGCAGGAAATCAGCAAATTGCGTATGCTGCGGGATGTTCTAGAAGACAAGCTCCAGAGCCTTGAATGGGCACTAAGGTACAAAAACTTCTGTGAAATAAATATTAATCAGAGCTCTTGATGACACAGCACACCTAGTCAACATATAGTATGCAATCTTTTGTCTGCAGAAAGTTAAATACAATCTGTACCTATGTTTGCAGCAGTTTTCACATTTCAGATTGGATGCAGAAGTTCCATCTTATGTGAGAGTTGCAATGTAAATTTCCAGGTTTCACAACCTGACAGTGGAGGAGCAACACACATTTCAAGAGAAGATTGAAATTCTACAGGTAAGAGATTTATTCCTCCAGTGTGCAACCCCATCGATGACCCTGTATTTTATGACACTTTCAAGACCCTGTTACATGTCAATATTGCAAATCTCTGTGTACTTGAGGTGCTTGGGGGATCTTGCAGTCTGAGAGGGACAAGATTAGGGAACAGCATCGTCAGGCACAACGGGATTGCCACCATCAGGTATGTTTATTCCTTTTTGTAATTGCATGATGCCTCTTCTCTCATGCTCTTTATAGATGTCTTCTTTTCCAGCTTTTCGTGTTAACTGGATTTCGGAGAATACAAACATGCTTGTGTAGCATGCCCATTGGCCATGTTAGAATTGCTGGAGTGTTAGCTTTTGTTACAGTGATGATGATGCTTCAGTGATCATGATGATGATGTAACCACTCCTTGTCTGCAGTTTCATAAGACATGGGGTCAACTGATGAAGACTGGTTATCAGAACTCTCGCTTTTCTCACCAGGTTGGAATATAATCTCTCTTTGGCAAGTAGACTGTGATGATTGTCAGTATTGGCATGAATGTGACTCATGTCTGTTTACAACTGGAGCATCTGCTTTAACAGGCAGGAATTGGGGTTGTTCTATTGTTTGGGGGAACAGGTGGAGAGATTTGCCTGCTTGTATACTAGTCAGGTTACCAATTTGTGCTATTACTCACCTGACAAGAGTTATCGCACCACTGAGGATTTCATGCCTCATGAGCTTGAAGGCATAGGCCTGTGAGACCTGGATATCTGTTCTTGATGAGCCCTTGATGATTGATCTGTAACACAATTTGCTAAAAAATAAGTTCCACTGGGAATGTAGGCACATGTTGGGGGGGGGAATTGGTGATTGCATGTCAGTGTGGTGGGTTGCAATACAGGTCTACTACAGCCCCTATTTACATAGTGATGATTCTGGTTGTGATGCTACCTTAGCCTAGTAAGGTGTACAGGCATCCTTAACCACCAGGAGCAGGTTGGAAGACAACCATTATGTGACAATGTGTTGACAGGAATATAGTTACTTCATGGATGCACCAAACAGTAATTTTTTTATGACAATCTGAGTCATCTTTGTACAACATGGTGCAGTAAATTTTTTATCCCTTGCCTAGAGTCTTCTCCTATTAGCATTGAAGGGCAAAAGATTGAAATTTGGCTTTGGTAACAGGTATGATGATGTTTCCTTGTAAGATGTGAACTCACCTTTTAGCATTTGGAGGCAAAACTTTGGGAGTTTAAAAAAGATGGCAAAAGATGAAGATTCAGTGAGAATGTACAACTGGGAGAAAATGTTTCCTTCATAAAAGTGGACTAATCATGTTTCATGAACTAAAATCACTCATGTTATCCAGGAAATTTAGAGCCTATAGCCCCTTCAAAACTTTTGGGTCTTTTGGCCTGAATCCTGTGTCCTCTTGGAAGGAGGCAGCTACTCAAATGAGAATCTCAGGTACCCAAAATTGTCATACCATCCGTCTATTGTTAATATAGAGTTGCAATCCAAATTCCATAAACCAACACTCCATTGTTTCTATGATGATAAGAGGTCTACGCAGATAATTATGCTGGTAACACTTTAATTGATGATCCCTCTTTTGGATCCTAAGCTTTGGTGGTCGGAAGCGGGAGTTTGGAGATTGTAAAGCCATGACTCAATACTGATGGGTTGGGTTGTGATGCATCCATGACCAATGCAATGTAGCACTCTTCTAGCATGTCTTGTCTAAAAATTAACATTTCAGAGAACCTCACTGATGGTTGCCTTATTAGTTTGTTTGGGTAACCTCAAAAACCAGTGTCATTTTAATTTTCCTTCTTTCGTTGAGATTTGCTCAGGCATCTGTCATTGTTGTTGGGTTCTTAAAGAATCTGTTGTGTTATAATAACTGGCTGATTAGCAAGCTCTACTACTCTATGAGTAAGTGGGTTCAACATGCCATAAGATTTTCATCTCAGAAATTGTCAGTTTCAATTTATTAGCACACAAGTAACATATCAGAATCCCTCTGATCACATTGACATGTTTTTCTGATTGCTTGCTCAAATTTGGTTCTATAACTTGCAGTTGCTACTTGCCCAGAGTGAACCAACACCGACCGGCACACAATGCAGGATGGATGGTATGTGGACAGGAAACACTTTTTCATGGTATTCCTGTCCCAAGTTAACCATGCTGATCAGTTTTGTCATGTGTCATGATGGGTTTCCAATGGATGGTGCACTGGTGGGTGCTGGGTCACATATTCCATTGCTATTGACAACTTCACAACCTTGAAAATGGCAGAGTTGATGTTGGATGCTTGCAAAGTTAGAATGCAGATTACCTCAGTATCCTGGCATATTTTCAAAAAAATGGCAAAATCAAAGAAAATTAGTAAAATATTTGACACAGATGTTATTTGACAATCGCTTTGATTGTCGAGGTAAAGGTACCTTATTTCCAAGTAAAACATTAAAAAGCATTTCCAAGATTTCGACACTAAACTATTAATGTTTTTGAAAAGCATTGAATATTTTTTCTAACAATTGATTACTGCTGAATCTATCAGGCTCGTATGGTATCAATGGCATCCTTTAAGGAGATTGGTAAAATGGGGTCAGAGTGAACCAACAACCACCAGTGCACCACCCATCACAAAACTATAACATACTATGGGTAGGGCCCATTCCACCCAGAAATGCGCTGAGCCCAGTAAGGTTACCCATTGTTCTTGAAGAAGGAGAAGAATCCCTTCCTGTTGCAAACATCTTGTTTTGCTGTTGAGCTGATCGAGTTAATTGGATGCTAATGAGTTGTTTGCTTTCTATCTACAGGTGTGTCATGTGCCTGGGTGACTACCAGAAAAAATGACAAATTGCAGCAGTTTCCTGTCTGTGGGCATGTCTTCCATAAAGACTCTGTTGATGCATGGCTGAGAAACCCATTCAACGTGTCCAATCTGTCAAAACTGTGCCTGTTTTCAGTGGCAAAGTGGTTCCAATGGAATCTCTAGCCTGGATGGTTTCACTTGTACTTGGATGTTGCAGGTTCCTCCTGGTTCTATATACCTCAAGAAGCACATGCACACGAGATTGTGGCCTGGAAGAAACTGGCAACTTGCATGTCCAAAGGGATGTAATCAGGGAGGATGGAGAAAGCAGCAATACCAATGTCAGGGCCCCTTCAAATCAACACCGACCGGCAATAGTCTGTGTCCACAGGTGGTCAGAGAGAGTACTGTTGCTGAGGATATGCTCTCTCTTGTTCAGCCGAATGCAGCATTTTGAAAAGTTCAATTACTTTTTGCCTCAATGGAAATTGGTTTGCAAACTATCTGCTTGCCTGAAGCCTTGTGCCTGAAGAGAGTACCGAAGCTGGAGGAGGCCATTAAAGGGTTCCAAGCATAGATGAATTGCAGAATCTAGCATGCTCTCGTTCCTTGCAACTTTTTCCTAGCTTGGTGCACATAGGAACTGCTAGCCCATTCTTTCAGAAATGGATCCTGGTGGTCATCCTATTCACACCCAACCATTTTGCCAGGATGCTGTCATGAAGTCTTGCAGTTTTGGTGTGCAGATTGCCTCAAAGGTGCATCTATAGAGGCATCTCGAGTCATTGCAGATTGTCACACATGCGCTCCCATTTGCATAATATAGCAATTGGTAGCAGTTTCTTTTCCTCTTTTCATACAGACAGATGTTGCTCCCTTCTGAAGCCACGCTGAAAAATGTTTCTATTTTGAGTCAAAGCAACAATCCAGCAGTGCCATTTCTGTTGCAACTGCTATTCCGAGAGTCAATTATGAGGTGGACTCCTTGTTTGGAAAAAGTCATAAGTACAATTCCGAGAAACACTTATACAGTGGTTTGATTTCATGTGCAGTGAGCCTAAACCTTGACAACCCTTCAGCATTAACTTGTGCAATGACCAATCTCAAGAACTCGTTGAAACCAATTTATAGAGCACACTCACCATGTGATTGTGTAATATGCATTTGTTATCAACAACAATGTCAATTGTACAGGTCTTTTGACCATTTGTGAAATCATTTGAGGTTTTTTAGATTAGCCATGCTAGAATGACCTAGTTTGCCTATTGGAGAGACAATCTCCTTTCCCATCACAGATATGTAGTTATTACTATGCTATGATGCATCGAGTTTCAAGCATCAAGTTCTACAGGTTGCAATACCAATGATATCAAGCAGATCTTTTCAGTCTCTCAAAAAATTGGTTGTCTATGCACTCCTGCAAGTTGCAGTCTGTTGAAGATTTTCAACATGGGTCAACTGCAACTAATAGTATTAATTCAGTTTTGTTTGTTTCCTGTGGTAGGAGTCTGTCATGGGATTGTTTGTGCAGATTTGACATGGACCTAGATTTTCATTTGACAATTTCCTCCACACTAGTATGATGGACATTTAACTGTGATTATCTACTTGATTTTGATTTTTACCTGCTTGGACTCACAGGGGCACCATTTGCTCCATTCATGACTAGATCCTGTTCATGTGGTCAGAGGTTTGAACATACAGTGCTACAACCTTGCAGCACCTGTTGTAACAAGTACAACTATGTGATATGAGGAAATCATGTTGTGTTGAAGTTGACTAACCCATCTGTAGTGTTGAGATAGTGGTATGCAGGAATTCAGATCGGTATTTGGATTCTCTAGCTACATACTGTTCAAATGGTGGACTTCACACAAATAAATGAATAGAGCAGCTGCTGTAGTGTCTCAATTCTGCTCTTCTGCAATCCAGTATCAGTAGTAGGGATGGTGGGCTATACTCTGAGTCTTTGGCATTATCCTTTACACTTGATCTTAGCTAAAAAGCCAAGAAAGGTATGCATTGTCCTTTACGGTGAAGCAAAACAGAGGTGTAAATGAGTTTGGAATGTTTGTGCTGCTGGACATTCTTTCACACTTCTCTTTCTTACTTACATCTTTGTGTACTTTGTGCCAGACAGACTTCTTACTTCAATTTTTTGCTCAAGATACGCAATCTAGCTGCTTCATCCCTCTCAGAGCTGATCATGACTCTATGCTAAGTGGCAAGCAACATAATCTTGACAGGAAGTTTTTTCTCTTTTCTGAGATGGAACTGATCCACAATCTGCTGCAACAGGGCACACAATCTTGATATGAAATTTGCTCTTTTGTGAGATGTGAAAATAACTGGTGAGAGTTTGAGACAGAGGAGAGTGGCATGATGGGTTTTGTGAAGGTGGAGATGTAAGCTTTGTAAAAAGAATGAGGTTTTATGTTTTGCAAAAGGTGGAGAGCTCTCAACAGGACTAGATTCTTTGGGTTTCAGACATGTTTCTTTCTGCTTGGGAAGAAGAAGAGCAGCTACTAAAAAAAAGAATTCTATGGTTTTCTCAAAACACTGGAAAAGCAAATAACATTCCATGATTTGCAACTGTGTGAGTAAGCTGTCCAGAAGGAGTTAGTTTCTTAGCTTCAGGGTCAGTTGGGAGTCAGCTATGGAAACTAGCTGCTTCCTGGAGATAACGGGCTACTTCATTCCATTATACCACCTTTACTTCTTCTGTTCTTCCATCTTCTTGATCAATTGGAAACCTCAGCAATTTTTTTGAAAATGCAGCACCACTATTGTGGTGGCTCCAATGATATCTCTTCTGTGTGTGGCTTGCTTGCAAACTGGTTTTTGGACTACTTCATCTCCTAATTTAGCATCTTCTGTTACAGTGAAGCTTGTCATCCTTGGCCTAATCACATACATTGCAAGTTACCTTGCAATGTCTTGAGTGCTAGCCAACATTGTAACTGATGCACCAAAGTGATTCAGGTCTCAGTCCCATGAACGAATCAGAAAGTGTGTGGTTGACCTCATTCACAAATGTAGAGAAATGCAAACCAACTACAGAACCTCTTTACCCTCAACAAATTAATTGCAAAATGTTATTGGTCATAACTCAGACTGGTTTGTTCATCATGCCAATGATCACTCTAAAGAAAGACATCTATGACCATGGATGCAGTACTCTTTCTGCAGGTCAGCAGCCCAGGACACAGGTCTAAGTAGAAATTGTTATGTATCCAGGTCCAAGTTTCTTCCCTCCTTTCACAGCTATTACTCCAGCCTGGAAAAAACAAAGTTGCTTGACAGCAGCTGTCCTTGCATGCGAAGTAGGAACAGCAGGAGCAGAAGTTGGAGTAGCTGCATGTTACAATGATCCCAACATTACTACACAATGCAACCTAGATTGATCTCTCTGCTAAGAGGAGCTACAAAACTTGTTTCTTGAGCAAAGGACCCTATTGACAACTGGAGATCTCCAATAGAAGTAGCTAGCCTGTGCGATCACCAGCAGCTGGGTAAGGCCTAAAGCGTGCATCAGGACCTCGTTGTGTCTGCCTTCCTGCTGCACCATACCCTCCCCCATACCCTGCAGTCCCATTGGCTGCAACATCAGCTGCAGCTCCAGCCCCCATGCTGTAGCCTCCACTGCCTGCAACCGCTGTTGTCCCTGTTGCACCACTGGTGTAAGCCTCTGTCCCTGCTGATCTCCATGTATTATCTCCATACCCAGAAGAGTACATATCACCGTATCCTGACCCATAACTCCCACTACCTGTTCCTGGTGCTGCTGTACTCCCATACTCAGCTACAGCACTTCCATAGCCGCTGCCTCGCCCTCCATATCCTGCAGCAGATCCATAACCACTTTCACTGCTTCCATAGCCATAACCAGTACCACCATATCCTGCAGTGCTTCCTGTTGCTGGAGCAGCTCCAGTCCCACCTGAGCCCCAACCTGCACCTCCATAGCCAGCCATGGCACCAGCACCACTGCCCCCATAGCCTGTGGCATTTCCTGCTGTGCCATAGCCAGCTCCTCCACTGCCCCAAGCACTTCTTCCCCCTCCAGGAATACTTGCAGCTCCCCCACTGCTTGCCCCTCCACTCCCATAACCACTGCCATAGCCACCCCCACCTGGAGTACTACCATATCCAGGACTTCCATAGCCAGCTCCAGCAGAAGAGCCATAGCCAGCACCCATGCCATATCCAGTTCCTGCATATCCTCCATTCATTCCTGCACCATAGCCACCAGTGCCACCATAGCCTGCAGCTCCATAGCCTGCTGCACTGTAGCCCCCATAACCACCCCTCCCTGCTCCAACGGTCTGCCCATAACGGCCATCTCCCCGCCCACCATAGGCACCACCCCCACCACCCCCAGGACTTGCGTAGCCTTGGCCATAGCCAGAATTGTAGTTGCCTCCTCCCATGCCACCTCCAAAGCCACCAGCACTGCGACCAGAGCCTGCAGAAAGGTCCTTGGGAGTGGCCCGTTTAACCTCCACCATCTTTTCGTTGAGCTCATGGAACGATTTCATGAGAACGTTTTCCACAGCCTCCTCGGAATCAAAACTGACGAAGCCAAAACCACGAGGCCTTTGAGTATTGTGGTCATACATAACAACCACATCTGTGATAGTACCAAACTGCGCGAAATATTGTCTGAAGTCATCCTCTGTGACTGAAGAGGCTAAGCCTCCCACAAATATCTTCTTTGTCCTAGGGTGGGATGACGCTGGCACTTGGCCACCGTTGCTGCTCCTAGGCACATTCTGCTTCTCATCCCTGGGCACGGCTTTTTTCGCTTCCACCTAAATAATTTGAAAAAAGAAAGAGACAGCTACACTAGTTATAACTTGCTTACCACGACCATCGCTCCTCTTCTTTTCCCCCCTTCACCACTCTCCAGACATAGGCTACGACAACACCACATACCAACATACCTCTGTCCCTGTCTCTCTCTCTCTCAACAGACTTCAACACTAGGGTTTCTTGCAGGAGGTCACTTACCGTTCTGCCGTCGATGGTATGCTTCTCTTTCACAACGCGGTCAGCGACGGCGGGATCCGCAAAAACAACAAAGCCGAAGCCACGGGCACGGCCAGTGGCCCTGTCCTTCATGATGACAACCTCCGCCACTTCACCGTAAGCCTGAAAGTGGTCGCGGAGTTTCTCCTCCGTGGTCTCCCATGAGATCCCACCGATGAACAACTTTCCCTGGTCCGAGTCCATCACTCCCCCACCCGCCTGCCTCTCTCTCTCTCTCGCCTCCCTTCCTTTGGTTTTCACTTCCCTTTCCCTACTAAAAATTCGCAACAAGACCAAAGACAAGAAAAGCACTTCCACGCACAGTTCTTCTTCTCAATGCACACCAAGGCCCATACAAAAAAAAGTCTAACAAAAATCCAAATGCCCACCTGAGCGAGAGCACAGATGGGGATTTACAAACAGAGCAGCGAGAAAGAAGAGAGAAGAGAATGAGCGCGACAAAATGCGCGAAGACAAAATTAGGGTTTGGCGATTGCACAGGAACACCTTCGCGTGCAAGAAGGAGACCTCCGCCCGTGTAAGCTTGACACGTTTCTACGGCTGCGATTTGTTCCCCGCGAGTCTTGGACGCTGGACACCGTCCAATGAATGCTTCAAGGCGATGTGGGCCAAGCCTCTCAAGGAGGCCAGAAAATGAACTTGAAATAAGTAAAATAAATAAATAAATAAATAAGCAAATTTGTGCCCATTCATATCTCAATGCTCATAGTTTAGTTATTTATTTATTTATTTAGTTACTATATCATGAAATTTCCTCACCCAAAAAAAAGGTCCAATTTTTCCATAAATCATATTTCCATAGTAAATTAAAAATCTAATCACAAATTGAAGCTGGTTGGTTTAGGGAGGATGAATGTAAGGTCTCATCTATTGTATTTCATCTTACCAAATTTTAGCTCAAAACTTGTTTAACCCATTCCAAGTAAAGAAGGATGGAAAAGTGTCTTTTCATATATATATATATATATATATTATTTTTTTATTTTTTTATTTTTTTATTTTTTCAACATCATATTCATGAGCAAATTTTTAATGTCTTCATCTCCAATTTTTATTTCATTTTATTTTTCAATTGAATTTGAATTCAATTCAATTCAATTTAAGGTGCATGCAATGTCATTCAATATTTTCATTCAAATGGAATTTAATTTCCTAAATTTTTTAAAAAAATTTCATCAATTGACCTATTGATGTCCCATAGTTTCAAATGAAATTACAACACAAAAGAAGTCCAATTTTCCATAAAATCATGATGTTTCCATAATAAATTAATACCTAACCCTTTTATTAGGGGAAAAAAAAAATGTAAAGACAAAAATAATGAATTAATACACACCAAAATAAGATGGCCATTTTCTTTACATATTTAATTCAAATTGGTCTTCTATGCTTATGAAATGACATTTTTGCAACAATTCCATGTTTGTGTTACCAAAGTTCTTAGTAATAAGGTCCCCAACAAAAGAAAATTCCCAACGTCAAATCTTAAAATTCTTCCCAACATGTAAATAATTCAACTAAAGTTTTATTAACATTGCAATGAAATAAATTATATCACAAGTAAGTAAAATAAATTCATTCTTTTTCAAATAGAACTTAAAATAAATTTTGCAATAACATAGTACAAAAATCAAGTTTGGGAATGGGGTGCCAAATAATTAGCTGATTTATTAAAAATGCAATTTGGACATATAAAGTGATATTTTCCCAAGCTTTTTTGCTTAGTGTGAATTAAGATGAAGTGTTTTTTAATGAAGTGTTAGTCATAGAAACATTGTGTTAAAAAAAAACATGTTTATTAAAATATTGGACTAATTATTTTGCAACATGCCAAAACCCCTAACATGAGATTAAAAGTTTAGAAGACTTCAATCGATTTATTACATTTTTTCTATTTGGTCTTATTTATTTATTTATTTGAATTTCAAGTTTAATTTCATATGCACATTTATAAACGTGACTTTATACATTTGTGGTGTGAAAAAAAAATTGACAAAAAGTTGGAATTTATTTTTTTCTAGTGTAAATTTGAATATTTTTTAAAAAATTGTAGAAAAAAGTCACCAAATATTTTATATTTCATAATTTTGGGGAAAACAATTGTGGTTGCTTAACATTCTAATATTTAAAATTTTGAAAAAAATCATGAACCATATTCACTCATGATAATTATTGTAAAATAATTTGAAATATCTTTATGATGATGAGGTTTATTGATGATATGACATTAAAAAAAAAAGCTTATTAATCTAACTTCATGGTTATTTCACACACATTGGCTTTATGTTTCATGAGTCTTGCACAAAAAGCTTTGACCATCAATGATATTTTTTAAATATATAATATTTGAATGATAACTTATGTCGTTGCACCATATCCATATAAAAAGAAACATACAAATGCACAAAAATCAATGAATCCCATGTTATCTTGAGACCTTATAACCAATGTTTTATTTTTTTCAAACATCTTGCTAAAATAAAAAATGGAAATTAAAAAAAAGTACAATGTCATAATAATCTTATTTAAGGTGAAAATTTGCCAAAATTTGGGGCAAGAAATGAAAATTTTCTTGCCACATTTGGACTTTGATTTTAGTTTGATAGCATTTTTTTAACTAGTTTTTTTTTTTTTTTTGGTGTGTAAACATGTTATAATCGCATGTTGCCATTTAATGCAAAATCCTTCTTGCAATGCTAACCAAAAAAAATATTATTCCAACAACATGCTTTTATATTTCTAAGCACAATCAAATGTAACAAAATCATAACATCAATGCATGATTTGTTGAAATTTAACTTCAAAAATTTTATATGGTTAATTATTTTTTGTTGTTTTTCAAATCTTTTGGGATTTAAGTGTTGATTAAAGTGGCAAATGAAAAACATGGTATATTCATGAACCTTGAATGCTTGCTAAATTTCACAAATGAAATAAATGAATTTTATTTTCAAAGTTTTTAGCATAGACAATTATTTAAAATCAAAGGTGTTCTTTAGACCATATGTTTGGTGTTTTTAAAACGTTGTCCTAAACTTGGTTGGTTAAAGAATATGAAAAACTTTGGATGACAAAATAACATGTTGAAAGTGTGTGGATTTATATTTATTACAGACTCGGGGCTTTGTGTTGCTACCCATTACTAGTGATAATGAAATGATGAAAAAAATGAATTGATTTTGTGAAAATTAAGTTTCATTTGAATGACATTGCACACCAACTTGAATTTCAATTCAATTCAAATTTGATTTAATTGAATTGAATCCACGTTTAATTGAAGAGAAACAACATCGGTGCCCACGATATTGAAAATATGTTCATCATTTCCATCATCATTAGTGAATATGATATTGAAAAAAAAAACCAAAAATTAAAATAAAATTAAAAAAATAAAATTGAAAAGACATTTTTCTATTCCATTTAGAGCAAATTCTAGACTCAAATATATTTTGGTAGGATGACACCATTTGGACCTTAAAAGTTGTGCCTCTATATTAGCTTTGGCATTACCATCATCATTGGAATTTGTGAAAACAAGGACATATTTATATATATATGGCAACATGAGGATTGTGAAACTTTAGACATATGATATGATAATAAGTAGTTTTTTTTTGGGTTCAATTTCCTAATAAAGCCAAAATGGCAAAAATCCCTAGGCAACTTGTCGGTTTTACCCATTGTAAACCATAAGGCACACATTTTCATGAACCTAAACATATGTAAATCACAAAAGATAGAATACGAAGGTTTTTGTGCCTACTCCTTAAGAGTGGGAGGGAAATTATAAGGAAATTATTTCCTTCCCACTCTCAAGGAGAAGGTATAAGATCTATTCTCTTTTCTAAGAAGCATATTCATGCAAGAAAATGCTTTTCTAGAGTTCAATTACACTAGGAAAAATCTTTAATAAATGTTTTACATAAAGATGGTAGCCATAGCCAAAATGTCATTGTGTTCAATTTATAACTTAATTCAACATTCCATGATACAATGACATTGTTGGGTAAAATGGGATCACAAATTTTATTAGATGTCACTTCATTTTTGTTGATTTTGAACATGATTTTAGCTTGAATAATTTTTTTTTTCAAAAATATATATTTGTCCAAAGATTAAGGCTCCTTCTCTTAAAATAATAAGACACCAATTATTGAAATGCCATTCCTATTGAAATCAAAATGTGTACAATTATCCACAAGCTTACCCATGTGTTATTTTTTTAATTTGCAATGAATTGTTTGTAATACGAAAATCTCATTATTTCTTTCATGTTGTAATGAATGTTGTCATTAAAAAAACTAATAAAGTCTTGCTTAGTAGGAGCTAAGATGCATTTTGTGATGGAATGTTTTTAAGCAATGGTGTGATTTGCCCAATATTCAAAATGTAATTAATGCCAACCATATATTTATTTCAAAACCTTCTTATTTTTTAAACAACTATTTTGTTAAGACATAAAGGATATGATGTACGATTATTCAACTTGTGGTATATTGTAAGAAAATATTTATTAATGTTTTCACAAGTTTAGGTCAAGTAGTGTCAAATGATTAAAGAGTCTAGCACAAATTTGGGTTATATAAACATGTTCAATATATTGTGCATTGTTTGATGTGAGTAGAGGTTGTGGAGATGGCAAAGGTTGTCCCTTCATAAGCTAGATCATGACACCATTTTGAAAAGAGGGAACTTATATTGTTTTATAATTGTTATGCAACATAAAAGCACAAGTTAAGGTGTTTTGGAGTTGATAATGAGTTTGGAATTTTGAAAAAAAAATTAGGGATCTACTATGTTGCAAATCACATTTGCATGTTTCTTTTTCTTTTTATCCTTGATGTGTTTATTTCATAATTTGTTAAGGAAATTATAAATTATTTCCAATTAAGGAAATTATTTCATAATTTAATAATTTTTATTTATTAGTGATTTTTAGTAAATTTTTTTATTTGTGATTATATTTTTATTATTTTCATAAGTTTGTATTGAGTTGTTACTACTTTTTTTTTTATGGTTTGCAACTTTTGTAAATGCCATGTTCATGGCTTTAATCAAATTAGTAATAACTCTTACTATTTTATTTTGGTTAATGTCTTTAGGAAGCTACTCCTTGTATATTCTAGGAAAAAACTATGATAAAAGGGCATTTTTTTATGTTATGAAAAATAAAATATTAAATATATTTTCATATTGAATTATGGGCACCTTTATTTATATTTAAGGAAATTATAAATTACATATTTTTCCAATAAGTTTCACTTTATATTTGTTTTTGCATGTTATTTGGGATAAAATGGAAGTCACCTCCTCAAGGTTGATGTCTTTGTTTGAAGTTGGCTTGAGTTACTAGGTAGACATTTGTTTTCTTAGACAAAAGTTCTTGGGTTTGAATTTGATTACCTTCCATAAGCAAACCACTAACATGTATGTAATCAAATCCATTATCTACATAATTTGCTTCCTTACTCTATTACTTCAACCACATCTTATGAGTTTAATAATAATTCTTCTTCATGCATTTATTGTACTCTCTAGAGACATATCGATGTCATGTTGTTTTGTAGGAACTTGTTTTATTAACAAAAGTTGGGCTTGGGGGATTATCGTAATACCTTTACCATTTCAACATAAATTAAATTATTTTTTATTTTTGTACTCTAAGTTGAGTCATTAAGGGGGTTGAAATTAGAAAAAAATAAAAATAAAATAAAATAAAATAATTGCATTTAAACAAGGAGTGAAGGTAGGTGAAACTTAGATTACCACAAAAATTTTGTGGAACTTTGTGAAATTTTGTGATAAAATGAGTTTCATTTTTAGAAAAATAAATAAAATTCCTTGAATGCTTTCATTATTGTTGCCATAATTATTTCAAATCTTGTGCATTAGATATCACGGTATTGAGTTTCACCCCTTTTTCAATAAAATTTCTTGACTTTGCAAATAGCAAGGTTTGAGGTTGAAAAATTGGGGTAGGGTGAAATGAAGACCGAAAAATGTGTGAGATCACTTTATGGAATTCTCTAATTGCATGTTTCATATTACATTTTGTTTTTGACATTCTTGCAAATCTTTTAATCTTCTATTGCCAAAATTGCAAATTCTTAGGTTGTTAATTATGGGTTAATTATTAACATCTTATGTTTCAATTTGGCAAAACTCAAAATTCAAGAAGCCAAGACTTGGATGATGTACTTATTACTAGGAGTGCTTACATTCTACATTCTTGTGATTAGCCATATTCTTCATAGCTCAAACATGATGGTCCCAAAGACAAATGCTTGCAAAGTGGTGTTTTTTTTTTTTGGGCTTTTTTAATAACATTCGATTTGTTACATAGCCAATTGTTGCTTTGTCATAGCCAAATTTTTTTCTTTGTTGTGGGAAGAGTATAAAATGAAGAGGATATGGTCATCTAGTGGGCAATCACAGAATGGCGAGGAAGAAAGAACAAGTTTAGTTTAGGAAATATGGAGTAGTTTTATGGATGAGAGAACTCTCTTGTAGTACTCAACACAAAACATCGAGTTAAAGCGCCTTTTTATTATGGGGTTTGTTAAATAACACATTGTCATGTTAATTGAAAAATCGAGGTTGTTTTATGATTTAATATTATGTAAAAACACTTTTGGCATGAGTCAATAATAAAGATTAAATGAAACCCTTAACATTGAATTATTGGCCAAATTCCATTAGGTCTAAATGTCGTTTAAATATTTATTATTATATTATATTATATTATATTATATTATATTATTTAAATATTATGGTGTATTTATCGACGTATATATGAAGTATGTATTTCACCTTGGGCTAGTTGAGATTTGGTTGCATCCCAAATTGACTAGTAAAATAATGAGTGTATTAGGGGTGGGGCTATCTTGGATGGATGAGAAATTGTGGATGTGACAAATTTCAAATGGGGAAATGTCAAAAGACGAAAATGCCATTTTCATCTATACAAGCATACAAAGCGTCAAGAAGGAATGAATGAATGAATGATCTGCGCCGTCTAAAACAGGCGGGAGAATCGGAGCCGTGGAACGTTGCGGGCGGGGCGCGGGGGCGGGACCCGGGCAGGTGCGCAGCAGCCCAGCTTCTCTCTCTCCTCTCTCGTCGCTCGCTCGCTCTCTGTCTGTGTGCGTGCTGCCGGTGGGATCTTCTCTCCTCCCTCGGTTACCGGATTCATTTTTGCAGTGGATACCATATCCTTTCTCAGGCAATAGAAGAGTCAAGCGCACAAACAAACAATTTCCTTATTCATTAAATCTTTTATTAGGCGTGACTTCGTTTTGTTGCATTTTTTTTGGCCGCCCCCTACTACTCCTTCTCCTTCGATTCTTCCTCAGAAATTGGATGCAGCAAATAGAGCGAGCACCGTTTTCTTTGTTGTCATCTTCTCCATCATCGGCTCTGCTTACTCTTTTTATTCATTGAACTTCTTATTTGGGTCTGACTTCCTTTTGTTCCTCTTCTTAGATTCTTCGTGAGAAGTTGTTGGGTTCTTTTGTTTTTTTTTTTTTTGCATGGATATTGGTTTCAGGGGCGGAAGAGAATTACAACGATTGCTTGTTTCTTACTTTTCTTGGTGTTCTTTGTGTGCGCTCGGTACTTAGGTTTTGCCACTTGAGGTGTTGGAGAGAGAGAGAGGTGTGTCTGTGCATTTGTGTGTGTTGTGTGTTTTTGAGGAGTGGTAGTGGTAGTGGGGAGGGGGAGGGAATGGACTCGGACCAAGGGAAGCTGTTCATAGGAGGAATCTCATGGGAGACGACGGAGGAGAAGCTGCGCGATCACTTTCAGGCGTATGGCGAAGTGGCGGAGACTGTGATCATGAAGGATCGCGCTACCGGTCGCGCTCGTGGCTTTGGCTTCGTCATCTTCGCCGACCCTACCGTGGCTGATCGAGTGGTGACGGAGAAGCATACAATTGACGGCAGAACGGTAAGAGAGAGAGAAGCTCCTCCCTCCCTCCCTCCCCCTTGCTGCTTGCTACTACTAGTAGTTTTACCCTTACGAGTCTGTCTGTGTCTCTCTCTGTCGAGCGCAGAAAATAGGAATAGAAACAATGGTGAGAAAGGATACAAAACAAAACAAACAAATGTGATGCACAGTGTGCTACTAGGGTATCCGAGTGTGTGGAGAGAGAGAAGAGGAGGAGGAGGAGAAGTGCAAGAGGGGGGGGGGGGAGGAGACGGGCATGGTGGGGGATGGGGCAGCATGTTATAACTAGGGTAGCTGTCTCTCTCGTTTTTTTTTTCTCGACGTTGTTGTTCTTTAGGTGGAAGCGAAAAAAGCTGTGCCCAGGGATGAGCAGCTTCAGAATGTGGCTAGGAGCAGCAGCAGTGGCCAAGGGCCAACAGCAGCAGCAGCAGCATCATCCCAGCAGCAGCATCCCCCAATTAGGACAAAGAAGATATTTGTGGGAGGCTTAGCTTCTTCAGTAACTGAGGATGACTTCAAAAAGTATTTCGAGCAGTTTGGTAATATCACAGATGTGGTTGTTATGTATGACCACAATACTCAAAGGCCTCGTGGTTTTGGCTTCGTCAGTTTTGATTCTGAGGACGCCGTGGAAAACGTTATGCTAAAATCATTCCATGAGCTCAACGAGAAAATGGTGGAAGTTAAGCGTGCCATTCCCAAGGAACTCTCTTCTGGAAGCACTGGAGGCAGAAACTCCAGTGGCTTTGGAGCTGCAGGTGGTGCCCGTGGAGGTGGAGGAGGTAACTACACTTCTGGCTATGGCCAAGGTTACTCGGGTCCTGGTGGTGGTGGTGGTGGTGCTTACAGCAGCCGTGGTGACACCCGCTATGGGCAAATTACTGGTGGGGGCAGGGGTGGTTATGCAGGTTATGGAGCTGCAAGCTATGGTGGTGGTGGTGGAGGCTATGGCAGTGCAGGAATGAATGGGTATGGTGGATATGGGAATGCAGCAGGAGGTGACTATGGCAGTGCTGGATACACTATCACACCAGGTGGTGGTGGTAGTGGGGGACCAGTGAGTGCTCCTGGAGGGGGAAGAAATGCTTGGGGGAGTGGAGGTGCTGGATATACAAATACAGGAATCTCAACAGGCTATGGAGCCAGTGGTGGCAGCAGCATGGGAGGGTATGGAGCAGCAGTCTGGGGTTCAAGTGCTGGTGGAGTTGGTCAAGCTGCCGGAAGTGCTGCTGGATATGCTGGTTCTGGCTATGGCTATGGAAGTGGTGAAAGTGGTTATGGCTCCAGTGCTGCATATGGAGCAGGACGTGGTGGCGGCTATGGGAACAGTGCAGGTGGTTACAGCAGCACAGCAGGGGGAGGAACTGGTGGTGGGAGCTATGGATCTAGTGGATATGGGGATTCCTATTCTGCAGGCTATGGAGATAATACATGGAGATCAGCAGGAACAGACTCCTACAACACTGCAGCAATAGGAACTGGGACTGCAGGCAGTGCAGGGTACAGCATGGGAGGTGCAGCATCAGCAGCAGCAGCAGCAGCTGGTGATGCAACAGGGAATGGAACGGCAGGCTATGGGGGAGGTTATGGTGCTACAGGCAGGCAGACACAGCGAGGTCCTGATGCCCGTTTCAGGCCCTATCCTGCCACTGGTGATCGCACCTAGTGACTGTTCAGTAAATTTCTTTGCTATGAGACCATTTGTAGCTTTTTTTCAGTTAAGATGTCAAGCTAGGTCAAATTACAATAGGTTAATTCAGTTCACTTAAGCTAATCCAACTTTTTCAGACACCAGATCTCTATGAGGAGAAGAAAATCTGCAAGAAATTCCATTTTTGGGGATATTGCCAACAGGGCTTTTGTAGTGTTGGGACAGGATCCTTACACGTTATTTGATCTCTAGTGAATTCGACATAGTGTGACCTTTGTGATTTACTGGAGTGCAGCAAGTGTAGTGCATCAATTTGACTGACTATCTCTGGGCAAAGTGATCATTAGTACAATGAACTAAATAGTGTCTACTGTGATTGGATTACTGGTTCTGATTGGGTCAGTATTAAAGGAGGTCCACATTGGTGTTTATGCCAAATGCAATGTCTGATTTTCTTTGGGTGTCTCTTTCTGTCAGCAAATTGAGATGTGGAACACAAGATCCTGGGTCTCTTGGGATGTAATCAGCCACATGCAAGTGCGATTTGGATTGCAATGCTTTGCATCCTGTGAGATTGGAAGGTTTCTTGGTTGCTCCTCGAGAGGTTGCTTAACTCCTTTTGGATTGTGGCTGTGGTTTTTGTAGTCTGGATCCTGGCTGCCTTGCAAGTGGTGATGGGTTCAAATGTTTCTTAGGTGTTTGCTTTGAGCAGTTAACTGGCAGTGGTCAATCGAGCTGTAAAGGGGGCTTCGTTGGTGAAACGGGTCACATTAAGTGTGAGAACCTAGGTAAGGGGTTTCTGAGTCCTTGGGGAATGGAATCACCACAAGATTTACTGAACTAACATGGTTGATAGCTGTCTAAACATCAGGTCTGCAACTTACAACCCCTGCATATCAGGAGTGCAGAGACAAAGCAAGACTCTCCTGAATGCCATACCATTTGGGTTGATTGGGAATGTGCACATCCAGACCATAATGATGCACAAGTTGGGCAGACAGTATCTTCCTTACCATCCAGGTTCTACTGAGTTGTCCTTCTCTTTATTGCCAAGCAAGATAGTCCTGAAGTCTCTTTTTTTTCTGTGAGCAATGCTGGGCATACGAGAGTTCCTGTTACTTCTTGTGGGGGGGTGGTTGAGAACTTGGCTGCCATTTGCCATTTCACAGATTCATACTAGCATGGTTAGTTGTCAAGTTAGACATGGTTTTGTTTATTGGTGTGGATATGATACAAAGTTCTGACAGCTTACTGACTCTGTAGCTCTTGCTTGCTAAAAGTGTAGTTTTGAGAAACCCTGACAGGTGTATGTACCTTAGATTGGATTGACCATCTTGTGTTGTAGTTGATGGTCATTTTATCTTGAACCAATATATCTATGCAGAGAAAACAGTTTTCTTTGCAGCAGAGTGGTGGAGGTATCATGATTCAATTTTGTGTTTATAGCAGGCATTTGGAGGAATGAGGGTAGTGCTGAGACAGCTGAAACCTGAGAGCAGTGTTGGGATCATCATGGGCTGTAGGTAGCCACAGGTACATTTCTGAATGAAGAAGTTGGGTGTATTCTTGCACATGCAAGCTTGGAGTACGCCCTCTACTCTTTCTCATTTTTCATCAAACTGATGGTTGCAAATTGTATTTCTACTGCTTGTATATACATCTGACCATTTGCTGCTTGTGACAAAGGAATAGGTTTACGCCACTTCAAGAGGTGAGTATTAAGATGATCTTTTAACGGTACTTCTGCAGAATGAGAGCATATGCACATCAAAGCCATCAAAGTTGAAAACAGAATTGGCCATCAAAACTTGAATCTTATGTTTATACTGAAATCTCTTGTTTTGTCATGTAGCTAAATTCATGCATCTTTACCAGCATTGTGGTCCAATGAAGTTACTCAAATTCAGTGTAAGATAACTTCCAGTAGCTTGTTGGTTCAAAACAGAGCTACTGGAATTCGCTTTCTGACCTGGACCCCATCACTTGAATTGTACAGGAGCTTACTCTTTTCACTAATGGCTGCTGTTTTCCTAGCTGGCTCCTAAACACAGAAGTGAGGCTGGCAAGGGGTGAAGCTGGAACGAGGCAAGTTGGAGACAATCATACTTCCATGAGGGGCAATCTCCTCAACAGCCTTGATTGTTCTTGGATTTTGCAAACTAATCGACTATGTACCTTGAAATGTGTTGACCTGCAGCAGATTCCCTCCTGTGCAAAAGAGAAGCACCCAAGTCCGCCCAACATTTGACTCATCTGCATACGACATCAGTTTTTAAACCTCCAAACTGTCTGGATACACTGAAGCAAACAGACAGTGAGGGCAAGCAAAGATACCTTGATTGCAAAGCTAAGTGTCACCCTTTATCGAAATCTAAGTCTGCAAGACATTGCAAGACAAGCAGATGAATCAGTCAGACTCTGTAAACTAATCAGATTGATGAAACACAAGCTGGCATATCTGGTATGTTATCCAGATCTTGAGATCAACTTGGATTAGTGGTTGCATTTGGGAACCACCAAGTCCCATCCATTTCTAATACCTTCTTGAACCATAATGAATGAATTTTACAAATCCATTGAAAAAATTCTTAAATCATCTAACAGAAAAATGCACTAGGAAATTTTTCTTGAAGTGCTTTATGGTATGCAAAATGAATTGCCATATTTGAATCAAATGATAATGGACCATTTGCCCATTATCTAACTATATATAGCCTTTAGGTATTCCCTTTAGCTAGGCTGGCCACTACAAAAGAGCACCAAACAAAATTGGGGATAGAGAAATCCTAAGATACTCACCCAGAAGATTGACAAGTGGCTTTTGGGACACACAAAAAAGGTTGTGGAAACCCAATCTCTTCTCTCACCCACCTTCACTTTCCCCTTCCCCACCCCCTTCCCCCTTCTTCCCTTCACAACAACTCTTCCACAAATATAACAATTTGCATCACTATCTTGTGAGTACCTCACTACACATTGTTTTTTTTTTTTTTTAATTTTTAAATTTATAAATAAATTTTATTATTTATTGATCATTTATTATTATTTAAATTTTTTATAGAAAGAAAGAAAGAGGAGTCCAAAGAGAGTCTTTCTTTTAGTAATGTATATTTATTATTATATTGAATTTTGTGTGTTTTTTTGCTTAAGCATTTGAAACGCTTGCATTGCATCTTCTTCCAAATGTGCACTGCACTAGCTTGAGAGCGAGCTTGCACTAGATTCTCTGAGAGAGAGACAAGGGGAGAAAGAGAGCTCGCTCGCTCGCACGCGAGAGAGAGACAGAGAGAGGGGAGAGATGGCAACAGCTTGTGTGATGGGATTGGGAACAAATTTTCAGAGAATGGTGGCCGTGGTATCACCAAAAGTTTCAGGAAGTAGAGTTGAATCCTCATGCTCGGCTTCTTCTTCTTCTTCTTCTTCTTCTTCCAGTGGTGGTGGTGTTGCATGTGGAAGTGTGGGTATGTCTGGTTTTGTGAAGGGTGGCGGTGGTGGATCTTTTGCTGCTGTATCGACGACGAGTGCTCTCAAGGTGCTGGCATTTGAGTTAGTGCGAGGGGCGAGAAGCCAGAGGAGGAGGATGATGAGGAGGAGGAGGAAGTTTGTGTGTTTAGCTTCTTCTTCGGCGGCAGAAACGGCAAGTACCGCTGTTGTGAAGAGTTTTGCATCTGAGCCGGAGCAGTTGAAAGGGGCGAGGGAGGAGATTAAGAAGCTGCTACAGGAGAAATATTGTCACCCTATTCTGATTCGCTTAGGATGGCACGACGCAGGAACGTATGATAAGAACGTGGCAGAATGGCCCAGACGAGGAGGAGCGAATGGAAGCTTGAGATTCTCCATTGAGTTAGATCATGCCGCGAATGCTGGGCTTGTGGGGGCTCTAAAGCTGTTGGAGCCAGTCAAGGAAAAGTTTCCTGACATCAGCTATGCGGATTTGTTCCAGCTTGCTAGTGCTACAGCCATTGAAGATGCCGGAGGTCCTAAGATTCCCATGAGATACGGTCGGAGAGATACTGCTGGACCTGAAGATTGTGTCAATGAAGGCAATCTCCCGGATGCTGGACCTCCATCCCCGGCTGATCATCTTCGTAAAGTGTTCTACCGGATGGGTTTGTCCGATCAAGATATTGTGGCTTTGTCAGGTGCTCACACTCTTGGCAGGTCAAGGCCGGAGCGCAGCGGCTGGGGAAAAGCTGTAACCAAATACACCAAAGATGGACCTGGAGCTCCTGGAGGCCAGTCATGGACACCTGAATGGTTGAAATTCGACAACTCCTATTTCCGTGAGATCAAAGCCAAGAGGGATGAGGACCTTCTGGTTCTGCCAACAGATGCTGCACTCTTCGAGGATCCAGGATTCAAGGAGTTTGCAGAGAAGTATGCTGAGGATGAAGCTGCTTTCTTCAAAGACTATGCTGAATCTCATGCCAAACTCAGTGAGCTTGGTTCGGAATTCTCACCTCCTGAAGGCATCTACATTGATGCAGAAGCACCAGCAGGAGCAAAGCCGGAGAAATTCGTGGCAGCCAAGTACTCCTCCTCCCCGGAAGACAACACCAGTCAAGGACTTTCAGACTCCATGAAGGACAAAATTCGAGCTGAGTATCTTGCAGTTGGTGGCAGTCCTGATAAACCTCTTCAATCCAATTACTTTCTCAATATCATTCTTGTTGTTGCAGCTCTCGCAATCCTCTCCTACTTCCTTGGCTACCTCTCCTGAGCAACTGCGAGTTCATGATTCAACTGGTTTTCATCATGGGCAATAGTTTCCGAACCCCTAGGGTTTCCATGATTTGGATGATTTGTTAAGTGATTCCCATGTTCTTCTTGGCTTTCATCATGGGTAGTAGTTTCTGAGCCCCTAGGGTTGATCATGGGTAGTAGTTTCAGAGCCCTTAGGTTTTCCAGATTTCCAATGTTCTTCATCTTGGCTTTCAATGTGAGCAGTAGTTTCCAAGTGCCTAGGGTTTCCAAGATTTGGACAATCTGTCAAGCGATCTTCCAATGTTCATCCGCTTGGCTTTCACTGTGAGTGGTAGTTTCCAAGTGCCTAGGGTTTCCATGGTTTAGACAATTTGTCTAGTGATATTTTCCAATGTGCTTCTTCTTGGTCTTTCATCAGGAGTAGTAGTTTCCAAGCCCTAGGTTTCCATGATTTGGACAATGTGCATGTTCTTATTGGTTTTCATCATCTGTACATAATTTCCAAGCCCCCTAGGTTTCCATGATTTGGACGAATTGCCAACTGATTCCAATGTTCTTCTTGGCCTTCATTGTGGGTAGGCAGCATTTCTGGAGTCCCTAGGTTTCCATGATTCGGATGATTTGTGGAGTCATTCCAAAGTTCTTTTGGGCTTTCATGTTGGGTGGTAGGTTTTGGAGCCTTTTTTTGGTGTTCCATGATCTCAATGAGTTGCCAAATGTTTCCAATATTCTTCTTGTAGTCTTTCATGATATGGAAGCAATCAATGTCCACAACTAGGTTTCTATGGTTCAGATGATTAATCAAGTAATTCGAATCTTCTGCTTCTTGGTTATAATATCATGAGTGGTTCGAATTTAGCATGCCCTTGTTGCAATAGTTTTACTAAAGGAAGTGAACAAGGTTTAAGTCAGTGACCATTTCCAGGACATTCTTGATCCAGGAGTGAAGCAGACCAGAAACAGGTGGAACTTTTTGTAGAATATTGTGTAGCCAATTTTTTGCATACCCAACTCATCCAAGAGTGTAATTTTCCAAGTGCAAAAGGTATCATACTGTTTGTGTTGCTCTTCAGTAGTAGTCTTCCTGGGTTTATTAGAGTTGAGAAAGGATGTATTTGTTCACAGGTCATGGTTTGTAATGACAATTCTGTTGATTCACAAAACAGGTGTGAGACAAAAGTACATACTCCAACAGAAAGACAAAGAGTAGTTTTGTATTTGGTCATGTGCTTCCAGACATGCTGTGTGTTTCTGTGCTTGTTTAGCTAGTGCCTGCTGTTGGGAAAGGATTGTGTTAACAAGCTCTCCAGCACCTTCTGCATTGCACCCATAGATCATTACCTCCTTTGGACAGGCAGGCAACTGTGACTTCATCTCCTGAGCTCCCTGGGCATTTTAGTCAGGCATGGTATAAGTTTGCATTTTGAACAAGCTCTGCAGTCACATGGGATGAGTAGAATCCCAAAATGACTCTCCTGTGATCATCACAACTACAATCATTCATACCACATCTCAGTCTATTGGACTCTCCTGTATCTCCCTAGTTGGACCTGTCAAAATGCCACTTTTCATGCCCACACTTTAACTAGACTCTGTTTCCACCCCAACACAGGAAATTGGCATGACATCCTCAATTATGTACTCTAAACATATCAACTCCTAGCTGGAAACAGCCCCCAAACTAAGATATGTCTAACTTGGCACAATGTTTTGTTTTCCCTTATTTACCAATATCCCAATATCTGCAGCATGAGGAATCAACTCTTCTCTTTCTTTTGACCTAGCTAACATGGTATCGTGATATACAACAATGAAAAGAAGAAATGCATGAACTGAGTCCCACTGTTTGGGGTGCAGAGGTGGGGAGTAACACTCTGTGCACCCCAAATAGAAACTGCCTTTGTAGAGGGGGCTGAGACTACCTGCTACTATCTTCAATACCAACAATCTGAACATTTGCAAAACTAACTATCCAATTGTTGTTATTTCATAGAGGGGGCTGACATTACCTGCTAATGTCATCAAACTCTTGCACTCTCAACAGACAGTTCCGTCTTTCACATTCAGCCTGAGGTCGATCCAGGATTGCATTTCACCTCCAATGCATGATACTTTCCTCTGGACATATTAAGTATACACAAATCCACCATTCTATCGTTAGTAGTCCTATGAGACCAAAATCTGTTCTGAGGGACTCCTGTACTTCCCTCAAACATGGTGTACCTGAGCCATCCAGCAGACATTATCTCCTTCAGATGACACTGCATAATGATACTCCATTCAGAGCCCCTTGAACCCTGAATACCACCCAAAAGTCAGTGCACACTGTTATTATTGATTTCCATTCTGCTATGATAGTCTTAAGAATTGGTCTAGAACCAAGACACCAAATCTATAGATACAGCAAAGCACAGAATTCATCAAACACATCCTATGGCATCTCCAATGTCAGATCAAAAAGCTGTGTGTCCACATTCCCCAAATACCAAGTTAAAGGTACATGAATCAATCTCCCATACACTCAAGTCTCATCAAACCTTGTATTGCAAATTTTTAATGCTCTACAATGAATGTGCTACCCTTTTAATGCTCTACTGATGAATGTGCTACTCTCTCTCCTTACACATACATACTTCTGAGCTAAACTGACACAGAACACACAAATGGCAACTCATCCAGTTGGTGGCATATTGACTAAACTGAGAGCTCAAACCAAACAGAAAAAATGAGCACCTAGCTCTTCATCCAAAAATCACCTTCTAAATTACTTGAGACATCTTGCCAAATAAAAATCAGTAGTGCAGGCAATCAGAAATTCCTGAATTTTTGCTAATTAAGACACTGAAACCAGAAACACAGTTTTCGCTACATGTGTTACAAGCATCGAGGAGCATATACAATGCATTGTAACATGTCTTTTATCTCTATACTGTTAAGATCCATTTCATTTATAGTTTGACTGGGCACTTAGTGCAAGCTGCAGAGGAGATTGCTCTAGTAGAGCTTTCTTCTAAACAACTCCAAGCTTTTGCTTGGGACACCGGAAGTCTCTGCCAATTGTCTTCTTGCATTGACCTCTTGAGCTGCGATCCTCTGCTCCTCCATATACATCTCCTCAACCATTGGCTTCCAAAGTCTGACCCGTGCATTGATGAACCAGTTGGACACCTGCACTACCAAATTCTTGAATCATGAAAAGTGATCTCACCTTGTTTTGGATTCCAGCCTCTTCAAATGTTTCCTCTTGGGATCAATCTACTGTCTGGTGGACTCATACACAAAGCTGTTTTTCATCCAAAATAGCAAGGGCCAAAAGACAGTGTCATCCTGGTCCCCCGGTGCTCTCTCAATAGAAATTAAATCTTTATATGCCAAAACAACTCAAAGAAACCTGAGAAGTCAAACAAAGTAGCACAACAGATCATGCAGCTTTGCAGCACTGTTTGCAGTACCAACACGGTGCTCTTGATGCCTGAATGAGGAATGTCTACTCGATCATATGATGAATTGTAAAACCTTCTCACCCCCTGTGCACTTTTGACTCTCTAGAGAATAAACCATGAACCTGGAATAGCATATAAAGCCCAAAGTTGTGACTAAGCCCCTTGAATTATCAAGGCCCTTTTCACATTTTTCTAATTTGCAGAATGACACAGTTCAAGGACACAGAAATACTCCACAGACAACAAATCTGTAGCAAGAATCTCTGAGCCAACTGATCAACTGCAAGCTTGGCCTGTATTAGAGTATGTAGTTGATGTAACTTTTCTGTATTTTTAAGTCACCTGATATAAGTAAGATGAATACCTGACTTCTAGTTAGACAAGTCTGCTTGGCAAGTAATAGCTTGTCTGCATCATTCGGGTACCTGAACATGCATGATAAGCACTGAGCACCAGTATCAACCATTGATACCTTAGTACATTTCTTGCAGTCCTATTAGGTGCAGGCTGGTCAAGTGGTTATACCGGCAATCGCAGTCTTCGGACCAGAACTAGAAGATGTTCTGACTGGGGAATACGTATGTTGTACATACATTTAAGTGATGAGATCATCACACAAACACTACAATTATTGTTTGAAGTTTCTTCGCAAGTACTCTACTATTTTAGTTAAAGGCATGCCACACAAAGCTTCACTCATGGTTATGGTGTATGCTTAAAAGACTCACGGATGAAGAAAATTCTTGATCATCCAATCTCGGAGAATAGTGACTGCACGCTCTGGAAGACCTCGTTGTGGACGCCATGAGTGGTGCTGCTGAGGAGTGCCCATCACCTGGACAGCTTGATGCTGGCAATTCCACTGATCATGAGGAATTTGGTAGTGCCTGGATGTCTCTCCACTTCCTGCCCTGAACACATGCTCTTCTCCAAGTGCTCTTCTTACCATCCTCAGCTGCTTGTTTGTTGCATCCCTCACAGCCCTGCAAATATAACATGCAAAGAAGGCCCATATTGGATTCTTGTGAGTCTGAAATTGCATAGATCTGTAAACCTCTGGTGAATACTAAGCTTACGTGCAGATAATTTCAACTTGAGACAAGAGATTGAACTTCATTTGGACATGTTAATACTATCCATAGTGAGTGATGAATTAACAGAGTTTATTTCACTGACTCCAAAGAACTGGTTGCAAGCTTTTTTGTGAAGAAGTCATTTAACAATTGGAGTTGCCAAAGATAGTCTTCTGGCTCAAATCGTATTCAAACCTCAGACTAGTCATGGATGCTGTCTTACAAGCAACAAAATTCTCTATTTGAAGAGATATTTATTTCTTCATTGACAGAGTGGTTCTAAACCAAGAGAAGGAAGTCACAGGGGAGTACCTGCCTGGGAACACTTCACCTTTTGAGAACATATATATCTGTGTAAGCAACTGGACAGCTGGTATCCACAAAAGACAAATGATGCAAGCTATGTACTCACCCTTGGAAACAAAGTTGACAGTGCTTCTTGCAATGGGAAAGGGTGGAGAGAGGATGTAGTACCTGAATTGACATGACATTGTTTGGAAAGCCAAGTCAAGGTATGGTGTGGCTGTTTCTGCTCCAGCATGAGCATTGAAGTTATTCATCATCACACGGAAATGCTCACGATACCTCTTGTGTCTTGCTTCCACCTGCAAGTGATACTGGTCAGTTACATCACAGATGGCATGCAGATCTACATCTACAGGGAACTGTACTGGCACTAGCTCAAGATCCAATGCTGACACTAGGCAATGCACACTAGACAAAATATCACTTCTTGGTAGAAACTTGGATTTACACAAGGGTACCTGCTGTATTAGAGAATCATCAAGAGAACAAAACAACCACTACATCTTAAACACTTTACGGTAGGGTACACAGTAAAGGAGTCTCCAGGAGACATCTTAGACCCCACATCCATGTGGTTGCCACATGGTCTGTATGTACAGAAATCATAACACCTGACAGAGGCTCCAATCTTAAGCAAAGAACTTTTGAATGGCTACAGGATCAGCTGTGACCTCTTGGTGAAGTCCAGTTCACCAATGCTTCACATATAAATACTGATTTGAAGGACAAGTTTCAATTTTCAGACCATGCAATTTCCATCCAAGGAACATCTTCTGAACATTTCTGAGCAGTTGTTTCCATCACAACATAACTAGAAAAAATTCAGCTCAAAAAAGCAGTAAGATGAGCTTGATGTTGCTCTCACCTCATTTAAGATGATCATTAGGTCAGCCTTCTTCAGTAACAGGGTTTCTCTGTTTTCCTTCCTTGCAGCATCAACCAGGCTTTGGGTGATGTATTGTGCATGATAGGAAGTCAGAGGCACCTGGGGTGATGATATCCCTTGACCCATCTGTGCCGGCTCTTGAGATGCCAACTCAACCACAGGAGCAGCTTGTCCAGCATCCGGGACAACGATGTTAGCAGAGTAATAATTTCTTGGAGCTTGCATATTCCAGCAGTCCGTCTGCACGTTGTGGACGGTCTTTTGACGTTTGGGCGGCGGAACCACGCGACATACTTCGACCAGAAGCTCTTGGGCAGCTCTCAAAAACTTCGACGTTGGAAAGCAATTTGTTATCCTTGAGATCATGTCTGCCGGACTACTACTTCTGGATCCGCTGCTGCAAAACTCGATTTCATGGAGAGGAGGCAGCTGTTTTCCAGCTCTGCCTGCTGATGAGCCACAATTACCAAGCTCAAATTCGTACCTAATTGCAGCTTTGGAGGCATGATTACCTTTCCGAACTGGCGTTGGAAAGCGACTCGCTCTTGCAAACTTTGGCTCACCTGCAGTAGCAGTACACAATCTGCTCGAAAACTCCATTCTAGCGTTATTGGCAGCTACTCCACCTGTTGCAGCGTGAGAGATACTAGCTGAAACGGCACTGTTCATCTCGACGTCGGCACATTGCAGCACCTGCCGACCTGAATGCAAATGCAGAGATTCAGAATTTTGTGGCTGATACTGGGAAGATAAAGACAAAGACAGTCCCTGTACTCCGTCCGCTACTAGGGTTCCGCGATGCTGGAGTTGCTCGAGGTCGTATAACCTTGCACGCGCTGCTGCTAGAGCATTATCCGCAGTACCGGCTTGATCAACTTCATCGTTGTCAACGTTCCTTCCGTTCCACCAATTACCATAGGCTTGGTCTGCTGCTGCCGCGGTGGATGCTTTCAGAGACACGGAGGCACTACGCTGCTCGGCGTAAACCGGGATGGCTGCTTGAAGATCACGTGTAATATGCGTCTCATGTGAAACCTGCGCTGGTAGAAATGGAACGAAACCTTGCTCCTGGATCATGTGAGAAGAAGAGACCAGTGCAGATGAAATTGCACCTCCGTCACCTGATCCAGGGGCCGCCGTCGTATGCACTATTGTCACACCAGAAGCGTCATCAGAGCAGCAACTGCGAGGAAAATCCGGAGTCTGCACATAGTAAAGCTTCTCTGCTTCAGCTTGTTGAATACTGCTAGAAGCCGTCGTTGAAAAGAAAACCGCACTACCAGAATCATCGTCCCTGTTACAGTCATGAGTCCTTAAGCCAAAAGGCGACGAGGGCGCAGGCATTGTTCCTTCAGCTTTTGGCCCGCTCACCATGAAGACATGAGGACGATCAGTGACTGTAACGCCCATCGTCAACGATGCAAACAGGCGAAGTTCTGCAAACCAGATCCACAAAAGCTGTTCCTTAAGAACTCGTCCAGCGGATGCAGCCTTTCCAGCGGCCGATCATCGGTGATAGCACGAGCAGAAAAATCAGAAACAAATTCTTGCAAAACCGCGTTACATAGTTTTGTGAAGATGGATTGATCAGTGCCGAACAGACACACAGAGAGGAGTTTGTACCTAATTTCTTACGCGAGAAAAGAGTTCCAAATTCTTACATGTCAAGCTTGCGAATTAGATTCTTCCTGAGCAGATATAAACCTTTTAAAACATTCGTGACAATATGTATGTTTGTTTGTTTGTAGATCTGTACCTTGCAAAACCAGCGCTCCGTCGCGGCTCTTCCCTCTTCCCTCGCTCGACCTCGTCGTCGACGCGCTCGCGCTCTTCGTTCTTGTGCTCGCTCTCTCTCTCTCTCTCTCGCTCGCCCGCTCGCTCTCGCGACGCAACAAGACACAATCTACGTAGCCAAATCAATAATGCGGCAGTCCTGCTTGTTCCGTCCCGTCCATGCACTCGCCATTACCGTCGCTGGAGTTCACCAGTTGCCGTATATTACGGGCCTGGAACGCTGTCCGTAGCCTGGAACGCGGGGTCCCTTCTACACGGATTTTGGTCCAGAATCTTCCAGTTCGCCATTTGCCGCTTACTATTATTATGGGGCCTGGAACGCTGGGTCCCTTCTGGACGGATTGGGTCCGGAATCCTTGAGTTCACCAATTGTTGCTTATTACAAAGCCCTAGAACGCTATCCGTAGCCTGGAATGCTGGGTCCCTTCTAGATGGATTTGACCCAGAATCTTCCTGAGTTCACCAATCGTTGCTTATTACAGGCCTAGAATGTTAATCCATAGGCTATAACACTAGGTCCCTTCTAGATGGATTTGGTTTGGAATCCTTGAGATCACCAGTTGCCACTTATTAACAAGCCTAGAATGATAGGTCCCTTCTGATTTGGTCCAGAATCCTCCAGTTCACCGGTTGCTGCTGATTACGGGCCTAGAATGCACAGTCTCTAATGACGAATTTAGTCTGGAATCCTCAAGTTCACCAATTGCGAGCCTATATAATGAGGACTTCACTATTCCAGACCAAATTCGAGCCTCTAATGCCTATTACGAGCCTATAATGCTCTTTGTAACTTGGAACATTTGATTTGTTCTAAGATGGATTTGCTCCGGAATCCTCAACTTCACCAGTTGCCACTTATTACAGGCCTAGAATGATGTCTGTAGCCTGGAATGCAATGCTCCATTCTAGATGGATTTGCTTTGGAATCCTACCTTCCTTTAAGAAAAAAGGAACCAAAACCAAACAGAATGAAAATTGCCTGCCCATTTTATTTTTCTGGAATGATTTGGTGAAAACATTAAGTTAAAAGTCCTAAAGTTACATAACCCTACATTTTGGTAATAAATGTTTTCTAATCCTTAATGTAAAACCCATAAATTAAAGCCCAAAAGTAAAGCACATGGCTTTAATAATTAGGGTTTTGATAACCCTAATTTTTGATAATAAATATTTCCTAAACCTTAATGTAAACCTGCATATTAAAGCCCATAAGTAAAGCACATAGCTTTAATAGGTTTTTTATAACCCTAATTTTTTTTATAATAAATGTTTTCTAAACCTTAATGTAAACCCTTAAATTAAAGCCCAAAATTCAAGCACATAGCTTTAATAAGTTAGGGTTTTTTATAACCCTAATTTTTTATAATAAATGTTTCCTAAACCTTAATGTATACCCATGAATTTAAAGCCCAAAATTGAAGCACATAGTTTCATAATTAGGGTTTTTTATAACCCTAATTTTAATAAATGTTTTCTAAACCTTAATGTAAACCCATAAATTAAAGTAGATAGCTTTAATAATTAGGGTCTTGATAACCCTAATTTTTTGGTAATAAATGTTTTCCAATCATTAATGACACCCACAAATTAAAGCCCCACATAAAGTACATAGCCTTTGGTAACTAGGGTTTTGATACCCTTAATTTTTGGTAATGATTGTTTTCCAAACCTTAATGAAACCCACAATTTTTCCCTAAATATAGTACATAGCTTTTGATGATCAAGGTTGTGATGATTGTAATTTTTGGTGATCAATGTTCCCCAAACCTTAATAAAACCCACCAACTCAAGCCCTTATAAATAAAATACATAGCTTGAATTGGTAATTAGGATTTTGATAACCCTAATTTTGGTAATAAATGTTTTTGAAACCTTAATAAAGCCCACAAATTAAAGCCTTAATAGAGTGCATAGCTTTTCTAATTAGGATTTTGATAACCCCAATTTTTGGCAATAAATGTTTTTGAAACCTTCATGAAACCCACAAATTAAAACCCTAAATAAAATACAAACCTTTTGCTGACTAGGGTTTTGATAACCCTATTGTAATCATTGTTTTTGAAATTTCACCCCGTAATGAAAGCCTTGATAAAGTACATATAACAAATTAGGGTTTTATGAACCAAAGTTGTAAATAAAGTATATAACTTTTGGTAGTTTGGGTTTTGAGAACCATATTGGGAACATTAATTCATGCATTATGTATATGAAAAATTGAAATTGGGTTGCTTTTTTCAAACTTTGGAGAACACTAATTTAATATTTAAAATTACATTACTCTCAATAATGAATGTTTTGAAACTAGATGAAACCCACCAATTAAAGCTTTGAATGACTTGGTACATAGCTTATGGTAATTACAATTTGAAAAATATAATGGAAGTATTCATTCATGCCTTAAAATAAACATTACATAGATAGGATTAATGTTTTCAATAAGGTTTCCAAACCCCTATTGAAAACACTAATTAAAACTTTACTTTACCTTTGAACTTTTCAATTTATGTCAAATCTTGATCAAAATGTTAATGAAAAACTTGGATGATATACTTCACTTTCAAAAAATTGAGATCTTTTTAAACCATGCCACAAAAATTGATTCAAACCTTAAATTAGCCACCTAACTTCCAATAACCAACATTTTAACTGACAGTTCTTTCCCAAACCCTAGTTTAGACATGAACTAAACCCCTAAACTACTTTTACATTAACATTTGGTAATGAATCTTATCCAAACTATTGAAACTTTAATTATCTACTTGATTTGCAATGTTAAACATTTTTGAAATCTAATGAAACAAGAAAAAACTCTTCATTTTAATGTCCTAGAAACAATGATTTTAAACCCCAAATTACACATTAAAAGATATTACAACAATTACTTATACAGCATCTATGACAAAGATATATTTATATGCAAATAAGGAGACCATAAGAACAAAAAACATTATAGACTTATTTTCATTAAGTTGAAGGAAAAGTTAGATAGGTATAGAATTTTTTTAACTTGAAAACAATTTTAGATTAATTTTTTGGGCCCATAAGAATGAATATTTATCAATTGATATGTGAAAAAATATGTACACGTACGGAAACCTAGCAAATTGGTTGAGCAAATGTGGGCTTACTTTGTGTGAAACTAACAAAGTAAGACACCAAAAAGTTAATTCTACAAATCAATCATATAACATCACATAAAATGTAATATTTTACAATATTTAGTCCCATACAATTTTTAGACTACATTTACATAGGGCTTTTGTTATTAAAAAAATATTGCTTTTGTTTCAAATTTAATGCTTGTAATATGTTTTGCCATGATGGAAACAATAACACCAACAAAACATTATAGAAATAATCACAAACAAGTTTTGGGGTGAATGAATTTAGGAAGTTAATAAAACAAAGTTCCACCTTCATTGTGTCAATAAGATATTTTAGTCTTGACATTAATTAAAAGTTAAAAAGACATAATAATGCATTGGACCATAATTAATTGATATTTGATTGAGTAATCATGTAAATAGAAATGTTTTTACCAAAGGTCTTTTCTTTAACTTGATTTTGTTGTTGTTTTTATTTACTTGTTTTTATTTTGTTTGTCACCACTGTTATTTCCAACTTTAGATTTATATTTCCTTTTTCCTTGTTTTACCATTGTTTTCCTTATTGCTTACCATAACTAATAGCCTATAACACAACACTTAACATCAAGTGATATTTGGTAAAACTTACATTTATATGCAAATATATTATTTAGTTTCTTGAAGATGTAAAGTAAATCATTCCTATTATGTACCTTCCTTTTATGTAATTCATCAAATTGGTGTTTTAATTAGGTCATCCAATATTAAATAAATGTGGAAATGTGTTCAAAGAAATGCATGTAAATAAACATTTCTATTTGTCTAATTGTCATCATTACAAAATGAACAAAAATGATAATGAATCATTTGTTGTCTATTTTTCATTCATCCATTGGTGGTTTATAACAATCAATTCCTTGGTGTGTTGTTTCACTATCATTTTATGTACAATCTTTATTGTTTAATAAAATATTTGAAAGTTATAGTCCCACACTTAATTTGACATTTTTAAGTAGAAACACAAATATGATTGTTGTGTAAGGTGAACTTTGAAAGAAATCACGATTTAGACATCAAATCTTCATCAACTATTGATTTCCCAAAAAAAAAAAAAAAATTGATTCAAAACTTAAATCTTCTCAAAACTAATTTAAAATATTTTATTGTTTTTAACCATGATGTGCACATTGTAATTTGAACCAAAGTTCAACTTACCACTTTAAAATAGATGTTTGTTTTATTATTCAACCAAGTCATTAAAACATTTTTTCAAACTAAAAATTAGCTCCAAAAATATATCTTATTTGATTACATTTTTTGTTTTTAATTTTGAGTTTTTGATGCAGTTTACTAAAACAAAAAGGATTGACAACTTTTATCTTCAAACAACATTTTTTAAAATCACACATCCATCTTCCTTTGCTACAATATTTTATTCTTGGTCAAAACATAAAATTGTTGATTTGAAATGTGATAGCAAGTTGCATTCTTCAAACAACTAATTTTTCCATGTCCATGAAATTACTTTCAAGTTTATAAAAATATAAACCTTTCAACATATTGTAGTCCAATTTATTTTCTATCAAGTTAGCTTCATTTCACATTACCCAAATTTTTAAAATTTTTTTTCAGTTTTACCCTTATACACTAGTGATAATTCATTTGCATCCATTATCAATCTATTTCATTTAGTAAGCCATCCAACATTTATGTCTTGTGTGTTGCATTGCATTTCATCTTCACAAGTCCTTTGTTGATTTAAATGTGAAATATCCTAAAGATTTACAAGTTTTTTTCTTAATGTATAAGATCATCACAAACCTTAAAAGTTTGCATTTGCAATCAATTTTGTAATTTCAACAAAAAACCATGGAAATGGAATAAGGATAATCAAGCTAGCTAAATGTGATTCATGTTCAATACCACTAAGCCTACAATTCTTTGAGTATATTACTTGAAACTTGTTAAACCAAATTTCTCAAAAACATTAAAACACACAATGTTTATTTTGACACTCCAACTTTTATGAAGGTGATGAACTACAAGTCTTGCCAAAGTAAGATATTTGTGGAGAATACGGCTTCCCATTATTATTATTATTATTATTATTATTATTATTCAACAAATTGGCATAGTTTGAAATTGGTGTTTTACAAGGAAAGTAAGGAAATGTTGGACATACTTGCAACATGTAAACAAGGCCTTGGATACTATGTAAAACACCATAATATATCATTTCAATTCCTATGATCCAAAATTCTATGTACAATTCATTAGTCTCCACATAAGTGTTTTGACCATTCATCTTTGTAAGTTTTTTAAATATCCAACAAAGTAGTTGTATGTGAACATGATCCTTGTGGAAAGTTGCAATGCAATTTTGAATTAATGGAAGATTCCATTTTGAATGGTGGCCTTGTGATCATATTTGGAATGTAATATTACCAGTAGGTAGTTACTAATTATTGATGAGTTTCACCAAGCATCGATTTGTTTCTAAGGCAATTAATAACATGTTCAAAGGATTTAATTCACTACAAGAAAAGTTGTTTTTTGCAACTTGATTTATGACTAGGTTGTTAATCATGGAAGAAATCTATGACTACATGACTATGTAGTCGAACAAGACATGTCATTTAGAACACTTAGTCACTAATGCGGCTCAATCGCAAAACAATTTGCAACTATGACTTCTGCAACTATAAAGTCATGGAGGTCATTAGCGTTCGATGAGATCCATAAATTATGGCCATTGGATATAATTCATTATATATGAAATAAATATGTTCTCCATTCTTGCCATGTAGACACATGGTATAAAGGCTAAAAACCAAACCTATATGTTAGGAATGTAAGCCCTATCCCACCTAGGAATGTAGGCTAACTTAGCTAGCAAGCTAAGCTAGTTAGGTTAGTTCATTAAGTTACAAGTGTGAAGATTTGAACCCGTCACCTCCATAATGAAAGAAGAAGTCCTTAACCCCCATTTAACCATTGCACCACATGATTTTTACATGACAAAATTCGTCACCATATTGTTATAAACATTTTTTTCTAACATACTTTATAAGTTAGGTACCTAGAAATACTTACCTAACAACTTAAAACCTACCTAGTAATTTAGTAGGTACCAAACTTGGTAGGTAATAGGTAAGTAGTACGTAGAGGTAGTAGTAAGTAGGTAGGTAGATAATAGGTAGTAGTAACCCATAGGTACTAACTACTTTATAGGTAACTTGTAAATAATTAGTAACTAGCTAGCATTTAGTTTAACTACTAATATAAGTATGTTATTAATGTATGTAGGCTAATCATGTAGTCACAAAATAGTCCTAATCTAGTAATGTAGTCATAATATAATTGCAATGTAATCACAAATTTGAGTAAAAGTATATGACTAAAGACATATGACTACATGACTAGATTAGGACATTAATCGTAAATGAAAGACATGTTTTGGCATTGTGATTGTGTGCATAACCATCCCACAATGCTAACCCTCTTCAACCTCCATGTTTTGCCCTTCCTATTTTGGGCATACATTTAATTACATAGTAAAACTAGTCTCCACTAATGTTTTGAATTCCAAATGGAAAATCTAATATATACCTTGATCATTAAAAACAAATCAAACAATTTATTAAACTTGTGCATATGGAGATGGCTCATAATGCCAATTTCCTAAAAATGTTTGGCCTTTACTAAAGCCTGGATATCGAAGAAGAGGAGGATCCATCCATTTGTTGGTCTTCACATTATAAGATACAATTGAAGTTGCATTTTCACGACTGATGAAGGAGATGCATTCCATGCTAGAAACACAATCAAATTCAGATTTCCTATATTGTTTAGTGAAACAACTAGCAAATAGATTTGGTGGCATCATTGTCACAAGTTGGCAACTTGGAATATTATAAACATGGGGTATGAATTTCCAGATGTTCATTGTTAATGGTTCTACAACTCCTCGTGCTACAATGTACAACTCATTGTTGCATTCTACAACTTGTGGGAATTCTGTCACAGATGCTGAAGGCCATTCATATGCTTTCCAAGTGCGTGTGCACAATCGGTAACTAAGAATGACTGGAGCATACACACCAGTCTTTTGGGTCATTACCTCTGCACCCAAAAACAATGTAGGGCCTTCAAAAAGTTTTGTCACAAGTGGAAGTGCTCTTGAGTAATTTGATTGGCCAGGACGAAAAAGCTTGCAAGTTGGAAGATTAAAAATTCTCCAAATTTGATGAGTTGATTTATATATTGCAAGTCTCATGCCTTCTGGGTCTAGGCATTCTCTTATTCGACGATGAAACCCGACAATGTATGCAACATATGAATTAGACATTGGGTTTACAACCAATCGAGCCACCATATTTTCTAAATTGCAATGCATGGGTGGGAGAATTCGAAATGTTCTTGCAATTGGATTACATATGATGAGAAGGTGTTGTGGGGGGAATTCAACAATGACTTTAACCTTTGGTTTCTTCTCTTCATTCACTATCTTTTTTTTATTTTTCAATAATTTATCATCACTAGGTTTTTCTTCATTGTCAACCCCTTCAACTCCTTCCTCAAGAGACTTGTCTACTTGTAGAGATATCTTCTCTTTAAGTTTCGGTTTTAAAGAAGGTTTTATATCATCATTTCCAATTTTTTTTTCAATGGATTTTTTATGGATAGGTTTCTCTCCATCAACATGTTTATTTTCATCAATAAGTTTATTTCCATCATCAACATTTATTTCCAAAGGCTTAGGTTTCATAGCCATTGGATCTTCATAAGGTATTATGTCTCCAAACAAAAGCAAAAGACCACCTTCCCCTGCAAGCATGCCATTTACTTTTGGTGGGAGAAAATTCAATGATGGCATTACCACCCACTTCTTGCTGGCAATGTGGTAAGCATGTATTTGGCGGAGAAGGTCATTGACATTCACTACCCTAAATGTGAGGATTGCACACCCAAACTCAAGGTCATCATTCTTCGTTTCAAGCTCCAGTTGTACATATGGTTGTTTTGCAAGTCCTGAATAATTATCATTTTCACCTCTCACTTTGAACAATCCAAATCTTACTTGATTTTCACCTTGTATTAATTCAATTTGTATGTGTTGATCCTCAAGGTTAACAACACCTTCTAGAGATTCATCTTCAGTAGGGAGTATTATGTATGTATGTTCAAGTGGTTCATTTGGGGATGATTCATTTTTTCCTTTAATTAATTCTTTCACATCTTGCACTTTCAAAGAAAGTTTTTTATGTTTATTAATATCTTGTTCTTTGTCAAATTCTTTTTTAATTAAATCTACACCCACTTGTTGATTTTCTTGTGAAGGTTTTTTTACTTTTAAATCCTTTTCTATAATGCAAAATGAGCTAAGAAAATATTCTTTGCAATGAGAAAGATGTCTTTGCAAGACTGGGTTGAGGGAAATGTTGAACATTGCTTTCTTGTACATAGGTACACATCCTACCGCATAGAGCTTGGCAATAGGAAGCTTTGACAATATGAGATCTCTTATGTTATTCCCATCCTTTTGGTCTTCGCTCAAATACTTGAACCATGCATTCCACCAAGTGGGGCTCATCACTTTTTCTACTACATTTTCCAATTTTTGTAATTGAGGAAGTGCAGCAAGGTTTATAGTAGGTCGAGGTAGTCTACTTTCATTAGGTGCTTTGAGACATACTTGTGCTCTATCTGTAATAACTAATTTGATTCCTACTCTGTTGCCACAGTGAGCCATGGTTGTTCTTGTTTATTATGTATAATGCAAGCCAACTTCCAAATAAACTTTTGATGAAATTCTATGATTTATTTTGCAACTATAAAAAAGATCCACCAAGCTTGTTCTATGAAGATTTTGTCTTCTCTTGTTCCCACATGTTCATAAGTTAAATACCAATACTCTTCGAATTTTTTTTTTTTAGTTGATCACTTTCCATACAAGTCCATTGAGGCAAACATTCAAAGACAATTTATTTTAATAAAAATATTTAAGAGGATGGGATTTTCTTTCATAGTTGACAACAATAGATCAAGATGAAAAATCATTGAAGAGATTTCAATGTTGAAAGGGTGCAACTTTTGAAATGCTTGTGGGTTTATTTTCTCTATGCACAAATTTTATTCCAAATGTAAGTAACTTTTGAGCTTTCATTCTTGTTTCATGCATTATATTCTCATGTTGCAATCCATTGTTGGGATAATAATCCATATAATTATCCCAAAAATCAAATATGGAATATATCAATTAACAACTAAAACAAACAAAGTAAAACAAAAGTATTGGGAGTTTGATGTTGAACATGAATACACTCAAAGTTATGAATGGGGCCTTACATATACTATAATAACAAATTTATATATTTTTTATTGTTTAATAATAGTTTTGGATTTTTGTTCAAAATGGGTATCAATATATGGTTATTCCATGTTATTCAATCATTTTTTAAATTAAAATATGGAAACCTTATATAAGGTAAATAAGCTTTTACTCATGATGTGACAATTGATGCGGGATTCTTGGCAATAAGGTTAACATGCAAGCATTCATGTTGGGATCTATGGTAAGAACCTATCATTACTACATTAGCATAACACTAAAAGTTCACCAACAAGATGTTCATTTATTAAGTATGTAAATAAAATTAAAAAATTTCTCCATTCATTTTCAATCACTTTCTCGATTGGGCCTTCATATCTAATAAGACTTTCAAAGTCATTCTTGACCTTAGTAGAACATCCCCACTAGCACATTGCACAACATTGGATGAAAACAATCAATATTATGCCAACTTGGGATACTAAAATAATTTTGGGCTAACATTTGTGCAAAAGATATTGGGGTTGGCAAAAGGCATTGCATAGTTCAAACCTATTATTGACTGGTTAGATTGATTGATTAGTCCATGTGGTTTACTATTAGTAATTTATTATATTTTATAGTCCTAATTTCATATTCATAAGTGGGGCATGATAAATTTAAAACTAGCCATCTTGGATGTGAAATTTAATGTTGGAGGTCCAAATAATGAAAATGGGTGGAACTACTCTCATTCAAAAACTCTTCAAATTAGAATTTAAAAACTTACAAAAGTGGAAGAGACATTTTTAAAAATCTTTCATTGTTGTAAGGTCCTTCAATTCAAAGTGAAATTCTATCAAGGGATGTGTTTTCAAATATAAATACCAAATTTGAAAAGTTCCTTAGGAAAAGTTTGAAATATAGGAGTGTAGGATATTGAAATTTCTGAAAGGATCAAAAGATAAAGCCTTGTGCATAAGAAAATCACTACCATTTGATATATAAAGGAGATAATGGAATCAATAAGGTCCAATTGCTTCCTAGGATTTTCATCAAAGGTGTATAAAGGTTTCATAATCATCTATCCATGTTCACAAGGTTTAGAAGATCAACAAATAGGTTTTAATTTATTATAATGTTTGATAGTTTGTTTATTTTGTTAATAACTTTTAGTTTTGGTTACTTGGAAAGTTCATAAATCAAAGAACCTATCATTATGACTTTTTGAAAATTTTCAAAGAAAATAACCTTTGGTTCAAAGTTTTTGAACTTTTGCAAACAAATTAATAAATTTCACAAAATAACACGAGGTTTAAGGTAGGTTCTTGGATTTTGTGATAATTGTGTTTAAGGGTCAAAATTGGTTATTCTAATTTTGGAAAACCATTTATAGAAAGTCAAAATTAGTTTTCTAATTTGTGGGAACCACCAATCAAGGTTCCACATACTTTACTTTTACCCATCAATTCTTTCTTTGAAAAAGAAAAATACATCCAACACTCCTTACTCCTTGAAATATATTATTGAAAATATTTTGATGTAGGGTAAAGACCAACGTTGGGTGGTACCCACTTTGGTGGATAAAACCTTTAGGTTTTGATTAGGTTTTAAAACCTAAATTGGATTTGGATCTAATTTTCAAAATATAATTAAAACATGATTCTTTTTTTGAAAACCAATCTTAGAACTAAATTATTAGTTTTGGTTGTTATTATGTGTAGAATTGGAACCAAAAACAAAGTTAATAGAGATGTTTTTGAAAAAAACTACAAGAACCAAGGGTTAATCATTAATTTCATTTTATGTTAATAAGAACGGAATTAGAACCAAGTTTCATTTTTGAAACTGAAACCAAAATTTAGGTTTTTGAAAACAAAACATAAAGTTGGAACTTGAATTAAAATAATCATAATTTATATTTTAGAATTTGAACCAAAGGTTCTTTGTAAAAGTAAATAATTTCCCAATATTATAAGTAGGGAAGGAAAACCAAAAATAAGGTTGTTATGGGAATGATGATTTTGTGTAGGTTAAGGACCAAGGATAGGGTTGTTTTAAGAATGAAAACCTTGCACAACATGAAAGCTTAATTTAGGAACCTCATCCCTAGAATAGTCCCTTTGATGTTTTTATTTGTTGCAAGAAATTGGTCGAATTTTGTTTTATAAACAAATGATTGTGATTCATTTTGAAATGAAAGGAAGGACCCTACATATAAAGTGCAATTTTTATATTCAAATAGAAATTGTAATTAAGGATAAGGTGCCATCCAAACACACTAGAAAATTTCTACCAATTCTATACAAACTTGTATTTTTCCAAAATGCCTTTGAAGTTATGGTTAATGTTCATGATGATTTTTTTCTACTAAAAGACTTTGCAACACAAAATAAGTACCTAACTCCCAAATCTATTCCTCTCCCAAGCTCCCATTAGAACCACCATCCTCCCCAAACAAACTTTTCATATCCTTGTCCCACATTTCCATGTTTAATCCCCTCCTAACTTTGATTTTTCAAGTTAATTTGAAATTGGGTTTTTTCATGCAATGACCATGAAGCTTTAATTGTATTGAAGAATTCTACCAACACCTTGTGTCAATGACCTTGGCTACATTATTCAAGGTGAAACTTTGTGGGAAACATAGGAGATATAATAAAACAATGAATCAAATTTCAAATCCATTAATGCACCTATGAATGGAAATGTTGAAACAAGGCATTTAGGTGCCAAGGGCCCCTTCATTAGTGGGAGAAGGTGGCTTTGAAATCACCAACAAGGTGAAAAAGAAGCAACACAAAAGAAAAGGAAAAAAAAATTCAACAAAATGACATCAAAAATCAACATAGATCAAAATAAAATTTAGTCCAATTGAATTTCCAATTTTTTGTGTGAATGAAACATTAATCTATTCTCCAACACTACAAAGCTTCATTGACTCCTAACCAAATTGTCTTGAAAAAACCCAACAAATGGCTTTCATCCCTTGGAATCATGGTTCATAGCAAACCCCCACATGAAACACTAAAGACCCACCATCAAGCTTTATACAATGTGGACAACAAGTGCAACACATGTTTAATTTTGCACAAGCTCCAAGCAAATGACAATAAATGTTTTGTCAAGAAAGAATTTTTTTTTGGGTGGGGGACACAAATTGTGTAGAACAAAGTGAAGCATGCAATGCTCCAAAAATAGTCCCAGACAATGAATTAAATAAAACTTGATGGGGGGGGAGGTGGTGTGTTTAGTGTTTCACAATCCCCAACCTTGGAACTCTCCAATGCATTGAAGTCTAGCAATATCCTCGACTAATGGATTTGTTATGAAAATCTTGTTATGTTTTATGACAAACACTTTTATATGTTACAAAAACTATTTTGCACATCTATGGTTATCATTAGAGTGCACCATTTTGTCTTTATGCTCACAAACTATGTATCAACTTTCATATACTTTCTTATTGACATTTGAAAGTTCATGCCTAGCAAGGCTACCCAAGCTAGCCTAGTTCACAAAATATTATTTTGAAAGGACTATGTAGTCAATATCATGAAGAAAACCAATGAATTAGCCCATTCTTTCAACTAACAAACCACTATGATGTTCTATTATGACAAATACATCCTATTAAAATTCCCAATTATAGTAATTTAGATGTGACTTGACAGAAGTTATACCCATTTTTTTGGGCATGATATTGATAAAACAACTAACTTAGACATTTTGTTATTTATTATATACACAAGAAAAAATAATACATGTCAAGTTCAAAGAACACCCCAAAATATATGCCATTTCTTTCCACATTAATTTTGGAATTATTATTGCATCTTAACCTAGCTTTTGCTAGGCATGTCATCAAAAGACCCCCCAACATGATAAAAAGCAATTTCCCAAAGGGTTTACACAAATATACAAGCTTAAACATTGAAGATTTACTTGGTCAAGAAATTTTAAAACTCTTCAATTCCAACAATGAATTGACATTTAATTTAAGCTCAACCACATTCACCAAAGCAAAGGTCCATGAAAAGAGTTCAAGGAGAATCCAATTATCACACTGTCAACATTAAGATGAAAGTTTGACCTTGGATAAAGGTGAAATTTAGGTCTTGAGAAGAAATATCATCAAATGACAATGTGTTACATTCTCAATGTACATAGTTCGAATGACTTTGTGAACAACATTTTGGCACATTGCAATAGTTGTTATCATCAAAATATATCCTCAAAATTGTTGCTACCACTAAAGCCTTGTAAGTATCGCATCCCCAAATGTATTGGTAAAAACAATCATCAAAATCCCTAAAGCCAAATCATAAACTTTACATGATTCCTTGTCAAAACCAATATTCTCAAGGCGAGCATGTTGACTTGGGGCCTCACCTTCAAGGCTCATTAATCATATTCCTTCATAAAATAGGTTCATGGGATAATGTAGTGTAGCATGTAATATATTACATCTTAGTATTTGAAATTTAATTTCTGTGGTAATCTACAACTTGATGCAATTAATCAATGTTGATATTTTCACCTTGAACATATGTCATTTGCCTCAATCTCTAGGTCCAAGAAATTGTTTAGAAATACTTTTATTTAAACAATAATTTTTTTCCACACACCTAAAAGATGACCCTAGGGACTGTAAAGGTTCAAACAAACAAAATGCACTTTTAATGTTTATAATGCTTCTAATGCATGTTGCATATGGTCAATCACAATGAGAGCACAACTTTTCCTAGTCTTGATTGCATCTTATATATTAAAGTTACATGTCTGTCTGTCCGTCTGTCCGGGCAGTTTCCGGGCACTGCCCGGACTTTTTTTTTTTTTTTTTTTTTTTTT
>Ga0116227_10001428_pt1 | contig 53139 bp, 37 predicted proteins | sample S1TSphgellanicum_FD_89693 | JGI IMG/M metagenome (GOLD analysis project Ga0116227, IMG submission 89693) | Host-associated microbial communities from peat moss isolated from Minnesota, USA - S1T2_Fb - Sphagnum magellanicum MG | ecosystem: Host-associated > Plants > Peat moss > Unclassified... | reverse complement strand
TAAAGACAAGAAAAACAATGAACCAAATAAGAAAAAATTTAAATAAAAAAAAAAAAAAACAAAAAAAAATTAAAATAATAAAAAAAAAAAAAAATAAAAAAAAAAAAAAAATAAAAAGAGCAAAAAAAATTTTAAAAAAAAAAAAAAAAAAAAAACATGAGAAAAAAAACATTGTTGTGGTGCAAGATTGTACCCAAAATTGATGTTGAATAAATTAAAGGTCACATGAGGGGAATTTTTAGAATTTGTAAATTATTGGGGACCTAATTCAAAGATAAATATTTCAAAGAATTCAAGTTAATTCAAGATGTTTAAAAAAAAATCAAAAAATCTCAAACTAATTCAAAATGTTTCAAAATATTTCAAATTAACTCAAGATATCTCCAAATATTTAAAAATAATTCAAAATATCTCAAGGAACTTTCTTTGGATCCTCCAATAATTGCATTATGGATGAACATTGAAAAAATAATCATCCATGATCATATTGAAAATGATGTTGACAATGTTGATCAATGGGGGCATTTCCAAAACTGGAATGCTTGCCGGAATATTGCCCTTCATAGATGAAAGCTGTTTGCTCATGGGATGTGAAATTGCCTGTTGTGGATGAAAACTGCAGGTCGTGGATTGCCAAATTGCCTTTCGTGGATGAAAGCTGCTGCGTGGATGTGAAATTGCCCTTTCATGGATGAAAAGTACTGCTCATGGACGAACCGGAATAGTGCCTGCCCTTCATGGATGGAAGCTGTGCCCTTGTGGATGCCAAAAATTGCCCTTTGCAGATGAAAGCTACTGCGTGGATGTGAAATATTATTGCTCTTCAAGGATGGAAGTTACTGCTCCTGGACAAACCAGAACACTGCTGCATGGATGCGAAATTGCCCTTCGTGGATGAAAACTGCTGCTCGTCGACGAAAGCTGCTATCCAGAGACAAGGAGAGACCGGTGCAGAGAGAAATCTGAGAGAGAGGGAAAGAGAGAGAGAGAGAGAGAGAGGAGATGGCGATGGCGAAGATGATGGCGGGGAGTTGTTCGTGTCCCGCTCCTCTTCTCTCCTTATCTCCATCTGTATCTTCTCGTCTCTCGCCTGTCTGTGATGTTCGCACTACTGTCTTCTCTGGTGCGTTCCAGGCGCGGAAGCTTTGTTTTCGTTCAGCGAGTCTGAGGGAGAGTTTTTCGCTGTTGGGGGAGGGTGCTTCTCTTCTTCTTCTTCCACCAGCTGCGGTGCGAGCTGGAAAGCCGATGAGGAGAGCGGGGGGTAGAAATTTTGGTAGCGGCTGTTGGAGAGCAGAAGGTACTAGTGATGTGACGGAATTGAATCAAGCATGGCAGAAGAAGAAGAAGAAGACGGCGAGGGATACCAACGTGATGATCGTTGGAGCTACAGGTTACATTGGGAAATACGTGGTGAAGGAAATGGTGAAGAGGGGATATAATGTGATTGCCGTAGCGCGAGAGAAGAGTGGAATCGGAGGTAAAGCCAGTGCGGAGCAAACGGTTGTAGAGCTTGCAGGAGCGACGGTGTGTTTCGCAGATGCAACGGATGTGGATTCCTTGAAATCGGCAATTGGAAGTCGAGGGAGAACCATTGATGTTGTCATCTCCTGTCTTGCCAGCAGAACCGGAGGTAAGAAAGACTCATGGAAGATAGACTATGAAGCCACTAAGAATAGCTTGGAAGCAGGAGTTGCAGCTGGTGCTTCGCATTTCGTGCTTTTGTCAGCCATTTGTGTGCAGAAACCTCTCTTGGAGTTCCAGAAAGCCAAGCTCAAATTTGAGTCCGAGCTTGCAAACTACGGCAATGGATTGACCTACAGCATTGTGAGACCTACTGCCTTTTTCAAGAGTTTGGGGGGACAAGTGCAGAGCGTGAAAGGAGGAGGTCCTTATGTCATGTTTGGAGATGGAGCTTTGTGTGCTTGCAAGCCCATCAGTGAAGCAGACCTTGCTTCCTTCATAGCTGATTGTGTTACAGATGAGGACAAGATCAACAAGGTCCTGCCGATCGGAGGACCTGGAAAAGCAATCACTCCTATGGAGCAAGGAGAAATGCTCTTCAGAATGCTGGGTAAGGAGCCCAGGTTTCTCAAAGTGCCGATTGGAATCATGGATTTGGTGATTGGGGTTTTAGACACTCTTGCTAAGGTGTTTCCAAACCTTGAAGATCCTGCTGAATTCGGGAAGATTGGCAAGTACTATGCGACTGAGAGCATGCTGGTGCTCAATCCAGTGACCGGTTGCTATGATGCGGATGCAACTCCAAGCTATGGCAATGATACTTTGGAGGCTTTCTTTGATCGTGTTGTGCGAGAAGGCATGGCTGGACAGGAGCTTGGTGACCAAGCTGTTTTCTAAGAAGTTGTTGCTCTTGCAAAAATCTGTGGTGTTTTTCCAAGCTGAAATGTTGGCATCAGTTCAGTTCTTGAAGCAAACTTCTTGTGTTACTTGGTTTACCCACTATCCCTTGCCAAACCTGAAAGCACAATCTTCATGAATCTGATGGATTGTGAAGAACTTTGGGCTGAGGATTGTGTTTTTGTGAAGCTGTGATTAGGAGGAACACACTCATGATTCCAGTAAATTGGCATTAAAAGGAGGATTGCAAGAGTGACTGTAAAAAGTGGAGGCAGTTGTTTGTGCCACAAACTAGCACCCTTCAAACCAGATCCTTTTCTTGCATCAGGTGCACATGTTAATACAGAAATCTTGGTGCCTGTAAAACAGGAAGCTTAAATTAGGAGAATAATTAGTTGAAAAATCTTATAGAGTTGGTGCATGCGTGCAGGCAGCACACATTCATTTCCAATGCAAGTGAATTGTGCTGCAAGTCACAGAAAGCCCATGTTTGTTTTTTCTGAGAGATGCTGAATTATATCAAGCAATGCTTTGATTTCACTGTTGCCTTTTGAACCCTATTTTCTACATGTGGATTGTCTCATTCCTTGTTCTATAGAAGTAAATTTTGCATCTTTCTGTCTGTCTGTGGATTCTTTTTGCATTGCTCTTTCACCAACAGAACCATAGTAGTATGTGTGTAGTCTATATCTCCTTGTACTTTGCCAAAAAGGCTCTAGGAGCTGCTCTGCGAAGCTAATCTTGGGCTGTGAACTTTTTCACATTTTTCTTTTCCCAATAGTTTTGACCATTGTGACTGTGTTGAAGGTATGGCTTTTTCAGACACCCAGGGATATGCTTTGTTGCTTCAATTCTGCAATTTGTGCAGAGATAATGGTTTTGCAACCCCTAACCTGTCACAATGGTAGGAACAAACAAACTCTTGGCACTGGATTTACTTGCTGTCGACCCATCTCTGTTTGACATCCTGTTTGACAGCTTCAGCAATTGCCTTGGTTTTTCTCTATTTTTCTATCACATCAATTGTATTGCAACTTGGCATCACTCTGTGCATTGTTGTTGTGTGGATCCTAATATGAGAGATTCTGCAGCTGAAATTCCCTATTGTGTTGGTCCTGGGTACCTTGTGTTTGTTGATTCTGAGTTCATCTTGATTGTTTTCACAGAACCTGATGCGTATACTTTGTTTGGTTTGTGTCACTGCAGCAAGAAGCTGACAATTGCACTGGAGTCCATGAGAAAGCACACTCCTGTTACAAAGTCAACCACCAAAGATGCCATGTGCTCTTTGTCAATGTATAATGATGGAGTTTGCTTGCTGGTGATGTATTCTTGCTCTTATACATTGAGCTACACTTGAACCTAGTGCAAATTATTTGATTCTCACAAGCACATCTCATAACTAAAAAGAAACAGAACTGTGTTGCAACCTTAAGATTTGACCTAGATCTTTTTCAACAGAAGTGCCAGTCTGTTTTGTTTTGAGGTTTTTTTGTGTGGAAATCTTTACATTGATGATGTTCTTCATGGTGATACTGTGTTAGGATGATGATAATGTCTCGATTTGTCAAGAGAATGAGACAAGTCCAACTGCAATTGCTTCGGGGATCCAGTGTCTTTGGGGAAGAAAAGAGTCTTAGAGTCCAGTATTACAAGAGCCACTGGTGCTGTTTGATTTCATGCAAAATGGTTGTGTGCCTTTAAGCTTCAGAATTACTCACTCACTTGAATCTTCTTGAATGCAATGTGACCTGAAGAGAATACATGCCATTGCTGAGTAGTTCTCTTCAGGGTCACATTGCAAAGGTTGGGTCATTGTTCATCATCTCTTTCTTTTCCTGTTTTGCTGATACAATGTTCGATCTGAAATCTCTCAGTATATATCATGTTATTTCTGAATCCTGATCAAATCCAGGCAATTGTCAACAAACCCATTTTGATAAAGTCGATGTGATTGTCAACAAACCCATTTTGATAAAGTCGATGTGATTGTCAACAAACCCATTTTGCTCCACCGGTCATGAAAATGAGAAACAGCAAGGTTAGAATTTTCTCTTTGACAGAGAAAATGAGCATGTCTGATTTTTGTTCCTCCTCTTCCACTATTGTTGAACCATTGTAGCAATGATTCAACACCAACAGAGAAATAGTATATACACAATGGAAGTCCCTTGAATCTTATGTAACATATTTCTGTTGCTTATTATATGACAGAAAGTTTTAATCATCAAATTCTCTTTCAAAATCTCTTCCTGTGATTATCATTTTTATTCATGATGATTCCTAATTACTGCAATTGCATAACCTCCTTTTAAGCTGCTGAAAAATCCTGGGCTGAGGGTTTAGGGTGGTTGTTTCATGAGATGCATTTGGAATTTGGAGCCTCCTTTGGTTGCTAGAGTCTTTTTGTTGTGGTTTTCAGATGCTGGTGACGATTTATCATGGAGAGCTCTGAAGGGTCAAGTCTAATGGTTTTTTTCCCATTGCCAAATGCCACCAAGTTCATCGAAATGACCACCACCACCCAAGTAAGGTGCACTCTTCTCTTCAAAAGGCAACAAGTAGAAAATTCAAATCCTTTCTTCAGAAAATTGCAATGTAAGTATTAAACCTTCCCTTCTTATGTTGTATTGCAAAGACAATAAGAGAGGGGTGTCTTTCTTTAATATTCATGAAGTGGGTCAAACTTTGAGCACCAATTTTTGGGTCCTTCTTTCCGCATTCTCTTTTCATAGTTTTTGAAAGGTTTTCTGCTTTTCCAAGTTTCCATTTACAAAAGAATCCTATAAAACTTTATAATATGGTGGCGCTAAAGTAACTGACAAAATGATTGGTGTGGTCTTGGGCACACTCAAATCATAAATACATGGTTTTCTGTTGGGTTTCAGTTCCCTAGCTAACCATGGTGGTTATCTCAGTTGCATTTTTGTTTTTTCTACCTACCGACCTACTAACAACCCACAAGCAAGGAGGTTGTTAGTAGTTAGGTAGTAAAAGCAGCCCTTACATATGTATATACCATCTACTTACCTAATAGTTACTATTTTCCTACCTACCTATGTATGTATGAGGCCTATTTCCTACAGAATTGGTTACCAAGGTGAAACCAGATATTAACTCAGTTGAGATTCATCCATAACTGAGTAATAAGGGGCATCCAGTGGATGATGGTGCATCTAGAATTCTATTCCACAATCGACTTTTGTGAATGACTACAAAGATTTTTGGTGATTGTAAAATTGCATCAAAGCGTGGTCACTAGAGCATCTCCAACGGTGCTCAGTATGTGACTCCAGACAGTAACATTTAACGAGAAAAGGTCAAAATGTGTCAGTTTAGCTCAGGAAATTGGTTTTTCTGCACCAAATTCGTACACCTTGCCGTGGCTGGTAAAGGGCGCAAAATAGTTGTGCACCTCCACAAAAGAGGGTAATAAATTGGACCTGACTGGGGCTCAGTATTTCTGATTGGTCACTCATAATGCTTGGTCCAGGTGGTTTGCTATTAGTAGTCCCCACGTATGTGGGGTTCCAGTTACAGTTTTATTGGTGGGGTTGCAAAAAAAGAGAGCTAAACTTAGACATTTAATTTTATTATCCAGAGTGACATACGAGCACCAGTGGAGATGCTCTTAGGTTAGGTTTTGGGCATGATTGTTTTGGTTTGAACTTGTGTTGGTTGGGGTCTAGGTTTTTTTTCAAAAGAGAAATTGTTAGGCCTGAGTCTAATGTTTTTTAAAAAGCAGGACAACTCATTGGTTTCAGGTTTAAAGAATATTTTAAAATATAAAAATCCGTTAGTGGCAAGGTTGGGTCTATGCTTTTTCATTGTTGCTTCTTGGGGTTGATAGTTTTAAGTTTGATGAGGCTTGTTAGTTTTGGTGTCAAGGTGAGTCCAGGTCCAATTTTTTAGATTGCTGATACAAACGTTTTTGACAAGAAAAAATTCTCAAATTTTTGATTCTGTTTAAGAGAACACATCTTGGGGGGTCTTATTCTTTGCACAAAACTTCAAGAAATGAGTTGATCTATAATTTTGATGATGAAACTCACAATGAGCAGGAAGGTAGGAAAAAAAATGCATAATCATAAAGGAGTGGGAAGTGAGGAAAAAAAGCGAACTCACATGAAAAGAATGCAAAATAAGAAAGAATAAATAAACTAAAACAATGCAAGCTTGTAGCCATGCTTCTAAACTCTAGCCCCAAATTCATGTATCAAGGCTTATACATTATACCTACACACTTTAGACCTAAGTTCGAACAAAAATACCCTAAGAGTTCGTTAGGTCAAATCTTTTGCCAGCTCCAACTTATGCTCAAGAAACCTAGATTAAGCTAGGGATTGAGTTTTCTCACACCTAAACTCATGGGGGCCAGGTCTTGTGCTGTGTCTTCCCTCATCAAGAGTCACCAAGCCCCAGGTACATTGATCCTGACCCAGCCCAGATACAATACCGGACCCTGGGCAACACTGGTTTGAAAACGACTAGAATGAATTTTTTGGCCCCCCTTTAAACAAGTTTCTATTCTTTATTCGAACAAACAATTATTCAAGTAATAGAAAGGCTACTAGGGTAGAACTGCTCATCACTGATCACTACCTTATCATTGATCACTTCTTTTGATCTTCGTCATCTCTGCTTCATTTTGAGTGATTTAAAATGTTATGAGAGCTCTGCCTTGAGCTTTAGAAATCATCTTTGAAGTGCAAATGAAAAGGAGTAATAAAAAAATAGCAAGATTTTTTTTTTTTTTTCTCACTCATAAAACATGCTTTTTTTTTTTTTTTTTCCTCTTTGAACGCCTTTTATTTTCAAAGCTTTTAACTCTCTCATTTCTTGTTTATTTTAAACGATTTAAAATGCTATAGGAGCACCACCTTTAGTCCTACAAATCATCTTTCAACTCTAATAGCAACAGAGCAACATACATACAGGAAATTTTTGGGTGATTGAGAATGGGCTTTGTATTGTTTGATGGTTTGTTTTTTTGAGTTCTTGACCCTTTTTACTGGGGGGAGGCCATAACTTTCTTAATTCTAATCTGGTTTTGATGATTTTTAATGCATCTGATGTGTCAATAAGAGTGATTCAAGTTTTGTTTGGACATAAAAAACAACAAGGCCCTCCCCTTGAATCCAGCCTGCCCTGAGCACTTAAGTGATTGCTCGTGGGCTGTTCTAAGCTAGTATGCAATGAGTAGCTAATAGGATGAGGTTATAATTCTTTTGTGTAACACTTTTGAAAACAATCACATGATCCTCACACAATGAAAGAGTTGTTGATAGATGTGATTCTTTTGGTGAGGTCAGGAGGTTTGAAATGAAGTGGAAAATGAAGATGTTCATTGTTATCCCCATCTTCTTTTTTTCCTTGAGTATTGTTGATTTGAATTTTAGTGTGCTTTTACAATTACTGTTTGTGCTTTCTTCCTTTCTATGAATTGGCCTGCTTAGGAATTTTTTATTGCAAATTCTTGGTGGTGGCCACTAACCTCCACTTGGTTGATACCACATCTATATGTGCTTTGTTGTTTGGGCATCCTTTTTCCAGTTGTGGGCCAGTAAATGTGGTTTCTATTACATTTTTTGATTCAATACCCCATTGCTATGTCCATGGCCTCACCTTTTGAAATAACAAAAAAAGTTCCAAAAGTGATAAAAATGTTATTTATTGCCACTTATGGTGTACATGCTTCATGCAACTTATCTTATCTTATCTTAGGAGAGAGAAAAGGTTGACAAAATTCAGGCAATGTTATTTTTCATGCAATTTTCAACAAGAGTGGGAGGGGATGAAAATTGGAGAAGGCAACTAAGAAGAACCTGGTAGTACCTAGTAGCATGAAGTGACTGGATATAGGAATGAGTGTATTGGTAAAACACTCACAACAGCACGACCTGGGATTTGAATTCACTTGCAACCCAAGGAACGAATCATAACCGAAATCAATCCAGGTCCTTGGTAGGCACCCAAAGGATGGTGGAACTTTAACAGCACCAACAAATTCAGCTCTTGGGATAGGCACCACAAATTGTGGGCATATGAGTTCCGTTTGTGACACGTTTTTTTTGGACAGGACTTAGTGATGTAAGGTGGAATTCTTATCTCACAATGACCTGTGGTTGATGGGTGTCCAATAGAAATTTGACTCTCCTTTTGAAAAGGACTAGATTCCATGAGCGAGAAGAACCTTGATGAGAAGGCAAGGCAAGGAAGGCCCCTTTGGGTATTTATGCCAAGGAAGCCCCGTTTATATAGCCTCTATCATTCAATTTTGTGACTAGTTATTTAGGCAATCTTAATTTTTCCACGTAATCATACAATTTGAAATATAAAGACTACTTGATGTTGAAGAAAACAAAATTACAAGATCTCAAATAAGATAAAATCATTATTACATTGTTGTGAAAGGATTTCAAAGCCAATATTGATAAAAAAAAAAAACTGATATTTGATGTCCAAATGTTGAGCTTGGCAAAAAGATTATGTTACACACAACAACTCGACATCAAACACAAAAAAAAAGTTAATGAAAAAAACACTTCATGGGTTGTAAATGTTCTTCAAACTCAGCCATTAGAAGCAAAGCAAATCAAATCAAAGGAAACATGAATTCTACAATGGCCTACTAACACAGTGCATGTTCACTTGAATTCATCGAATGGGTTTCATTTTAATATGCTTTAAGAACTTTCTTCTCATCCTAGAAATTAGTGTAGTTAGAGGTGAAATTAATTGATAAAAAAATTCTAAGAAATGAATGGCCAAAAAAAAGGTTTGATTCCATACAAATCTATCTGTTTACCCCACTCATTTATTTCTGATTTTTTAATATACCTTTTAACTTATACCACAGAATCTAGGCCCACCCATTCATTACCCAAAAAACCAATCCCCTGACTTGTAATTCTACCTGCAACCCCACCCAACAAGAAATCTCCTCTCAAAAACAAAGGAAAGAGCAAAAAAAATCCCTACCTTGTTTTTGACCCATGTGCCCTTTTTCTTCCCCATCTCTTTCCTAATGTGTGAGCACACACACACAAACACAAACCTTCAAATCATCATGAAATTTTATATATGCAATTCTGCACACTTCACACACGTGCACACACACGAAAACACAAACCATCAAATCATTGTGAAGATTTATATACGTAATTCTACACACTTTTCACACACACACACACACACACACACACACACTTTTGTGCTGAATTGTTTGGAAAAAAAACAAAGGAATGAAACAGATCAAAACATCCTAGTGCTTATAATTGAACACACTCCAAAAACACCCACACCTGCCCACAAACACACTTATGCTATAAAGAAATTCTGTTATAAAGAAAATTGAGCAAAATTTGGGCCCATTTCTTTACAGATGGATAAAGCCCTCTGATGAGGGCATCACCAAAATTGGGGGCACCTCCCTTGGCTACCACCTTGGGTGGGCCCCCTTATTTCGATAATGCCCTCAGCCCTAGGGCTTTAATCTACAATAAAATAACATAGTGTGAAAAAAGAAGCACCTAATTCACATAATGACTCCGCCCTATAAACCCCTCCTAACTTCCACCTTACACTTCCTACTAACTATTTATGTAAGTAGATGGTAGCCCTAATCACAAAAATGTTTGCCATTTTAAATTTTTTTTCCGAGGGGTGTGGTGGCAATTGTTCACACTTTCTTGGTTAATCATATGGTTTTTTGAGCTTTGGAATATTATTTGGTTGTAAATATTTGGTGGATATCATTATGTAAATATCAAAATCTGACACAAAATTGTTTAGAAAAAACAATTCATTGAAAATGATTTAAAAAAAGTTTGAGCTCATCACCAATAGCATGAATCTCTGAATCCATTGTATTTTGAAACACGTAGAGATGAAATGAAACATGGCAAATAAGAAAGGAAAAAAATAAAATAAAAAACAAATACAAAATAAAAAACAAAAGAAACGGAATGCATGAATGTTAAGTATCAAATCGTGAAAAATGATTGACATCCTTATTCATGTCAAAAAGATTGAAAATGAATATATAATGTGCCAAAATTAAGTTTAATAATTTTGGTTACTATGGGTAAGATAAAGCTTGAGAGGTCAAGGGCATTATTGAAATAAGAGCTTTACCCAACTTAAACTTAAAGATCCATCAAATTTCTTTTCTAACAATAAGTGGATTTTACAATACGCAACACCAAAATGGAAAAAGCTCATTCTGAAATTGTAAAGCCAACTCAAAAAATTGGAAAGCCTGTTCCAAAATCATAAAGCTCACTTGTACAAATACAACTAGTAAATTTTCTGGCGGATCTTTACATTATTAATGCATTATTATCACTATTAGCCTAAGGTCAGTTTTTTCCACATTGACAAAAAGAATAATTATTATTTTTTTCAAAAAAAGAATTCATTTCAAAAATTTGAAATTATACATTTTTCATAGTCTACTATAATATTTTCTACTATAATATTGTGATCTGAGTAGTGAAATTATTCAGAGTGCAGCCTACAATAATTATGATGATTTTTCAACATTTCAATAAAATTTCATTTCACTATTTTGAGGATTATTTTAATGACGAAAGTGAGCTTAGGGTATAAGGTATTCTTTCCCTTACAAGCAGAGCCAGCCAGCCAGCAGAAGCAAACAAAACCCAAACAAGAAGACAAAAGAGGGAGGTCAGAAAAGGGGCAGTTTTTCATGGCGCTGAAATGGGGGAAGTAATGTTAAAAAAGGAAAAAAAAAAGCCCAAAAAAGAAAAAAAAGAAAAAAAAAGCTTTTGGTGAAAATTGGCTTGTAGAACAAGGCAATGAAAACTGCCATGGAAAGCAAAATTTGCAAGCAACCGCGCACGCAGAAGGCAAATCACGTCATTTGAATGACACCAAACCAAAAGAATCCAATTCCCAAGAGGAATTTGCATCGATGAAGCTGCGCAAAAAATCTTCACCACCCAAGTTGTCGTCACTCAATCTGGAGCAGAAAAAAGCATTCAATGTGTTGTAATCCCAATTTTAAAAAGGCTTCAACAATCTTGAGCACGAATATGTAATTGTTGTAATCCAAAAACAAAAATTAGCTTAAATGCTTCAAGAGCAACTAGAGCTGGAATTGTTGTTGTATCAATCGCATTGAAATTATTTAGCTTCAAGAATGCTTGAAGAGCAGGAGGAAGAATTAATCTGTACTGTTGTAATCCTGCATCAGAGATTACGTTTTTGGGATAATTCCCTGTCGTACCGTTGATCGAGAAGAACTTGAATTTCCCAGGCTATGCAAACATGAAATGGTTTGTTTGACAATGGGAAAAATACAATGAATTCAACTTTGTTTCAGCAAAGTTCCCTATGTTAAATGTTTTCTTAATTCAGCTTTGATTCGTCAAGAGGTTGATCCACTCTTTTCCCTACAGCGAACGCCGAAGAAGTTTCTTGTACAGAAAGCTTATAAAAATGCTTGGAAAGCGTAGTCCTGAGGAATTTTTTTGTTGTTGTTACAATATTCCCAACTGTTAAAAGCTTGAAGAGCAGGATAGGAATTGTTGCTGTTTAATCCCAAACAGTTGGTAGAGCTAGAAAAATATGAGCACCTGGGAGGAATTGTTGTTGAAATCCAAAATTTAGCTGATTTCCATGCAACTGGAGCAGGAGAAATTGTTGTCACAATCCCAGAAAGCTTGTTAAGAGCAAGCAGAATTGTTGTTACATTTTAAATCCCAAAAGCAAGCTTGAAGAGCTCGGTCGAGGAAGGTCCAAAACTTAGCTGAAATGCTTGATGAGCAGGAGGAATTGTTGTTGTAATCCGAAAAGCAAGCTTGAAGAGCAGGGGGAAGTGTTGTTTGTAATCTGGAAAGCAAACTTGAAGAGCATGGGGAATCGTTGTTACATAATCCGATCGAAAAGCAAGCTTAAAGAGCAGCCTGGGAAAGTGTTTGTTGTAAGCCGGGAAGCAAGCTGGAAGATCACGAGCTTGTGCAATAGCTGACCAAGTTCATAGCTCCTGTGGAATCTATCAGGCATGTCAAACGATCTAGCAGCTATACTAGTGTAGGATAGGCTATGAAAAAACAAAATTTCGATCACAATCTAGACAGGTTGCAAACCACACATGAGTACAGGAAACTAGCTAGCAGCATCTAGCTTAAGAAGATCTCAAGAGTTTCGACTTCGCTTTTTCATGCATAGCTTTTTTATGCTTCTTCATTTGCAACCAGTTCTCACCAGACTCGTAAATCCTGATTAGCAGCTCCAGATAATTAGCCGTCTAGAATTGCATCTGATGATCCTGCATGCTCGACAGGTCGCAGACCACACATGAGTACTGAAAGCTAGCTAGCAGACTGGAATTTTTTGTTGTTTTCTTGGTTGCCAGTCGTGTGCAGCTATTATAACTGGCCACGAGCGACAGACGCTGATTATCAAGATGAGGAATCTTGTTGAACGAAGTCTTCTTCTTCTTCTTCTTCTTCTTCTTCTTCTTTTTGATCTTCTTCTTTGACAGTGGTGTCCAACATGAGGCAGCATCGATCACAGCTCATGTGTAATTGAACAAGCTTTTGTAGAACTACAAACAGCTAGTCTTTTCTTTCGTCTGTGTGAATATCGATCATGCACTAGACTGGTAACAGCATGTCGTCGCATCATGTGAAATCTTTGCGGGACTAGTTTTGATTCTGTGTCTGATCATGAGGACTCATTCTCTGCATAATACAAATATTATGTTGCAGAAACTTTGTGTATGCGCCGGGAAAGAAATATGATCGTGGCCGTGCGGGGGAGTAATTTGTGGTGCCGCCTTGGGGAGAAGGGGGCGATGGCGGCGCGCGGAGGGGGCCGTACGTGTGCACGTATGATTGAGGAGCTCGCATCTCATGAGTATATATGTAGCGAGCGATGAATCTTATATCTATTGAGAGTCCTCGAATTATATCGCAGTGAAAGCTGATCAAGACGTGCGGGACGATCATCAAGGTACCTGAGTACTTGTTTACAAGTGATGATGATGATCACGAACTCCTCGAAGTTCTGAAAAGCTTTCTTTGATTCTAACTTGTGCGTTTCTGTGGTTTCGTCATGTCAAGAAATTCACGGTTCGTAGTCGTCTTTGAAGTCTGTTGTTCTAGATTCTTGTTGCAACGCTCAAGCTGTACGCACCTAGCTGCTAATTGTATCTTTCTAGCGTCTGAGCCAAAAGAGACATCAGGTCTTTATGTGCAGGCACGTACCAACGACACTGGTCACAAGAGTTGACGAATTCTCCAGAGTGCTCGAAGGAAATCAGCCGGAAACGGCGTTGCAGAGTGGAGAAGAAGAAGAAGAAGAAGAAGCTTAACGTTTTGCAACCATGGCTGGCCAAGATGTTGAAATAGAACAATCTGGCGGCGCAACAAATCTGGGCCACGGAGTTCGAAATACAACTGTGGAAGACAACACTGAGAATCGAAAATTGGATAGAAGAACTGCTCAGGAACTCGAGTTGTCGAAAGATCCCGGCGACTCTGGAAAGAACCGGAATCTGAAGAAGAAGAAGGAGAAGGAGGAGAAGGAGGAGGAGCAGAGTACTACAGCGCCTCCCAAAGCACGTCCACAAGTAGTGGCATTTTATAAGCTATTTTCTTTCGCGGATCCCTTGGATTACCTCCTCATGACGGTAGGGACGATTGCCTCAGTCGCGAATGGCTTAACTCTTCCCATCATGACTCTTGTGCTTGGAGCGATCACAAATGCCTTTGGCGACAATCAGCACGACAGTCAAGCGTTGATTCAACAAGTCTCAAATGTAAGATTGCTTCGCTCAGCAAGTCCATGGTCATCTAATCTCTAATTCTCTCCTCTCTAATTCTACCTACATAAGATATCACATGATTTTTTTGGGGGATTCCCTGTGGGACCATTGATCAAGAACAACTTGAATTTCCCAGGATATGCAAACACGAAATGGTTTGTTTGGACGATGGGAAAAATACAAAGATCTTCTTCTGTTTCACAACATTAAGAAAATTGCATTGAAATATTGGTCCTGGCATAATTCCCTTGGAGGATTTTGAACCCTATGTTTTCCTAATTCAGATCCAGAGAAGAAAACTCATAAATAGTATGAGATTATATAATTTTGGAGTATTGGGGTAAACTTTAGTTCGTCAGAGGTTTCCACTCTTTTCCCCACAAGGAATGCCAATTTATTTCCTTGTCAACTGGAATTTGAAAACCTCCACAGAACTAGAAAAATGTAGATTAGACCAGCAGGGTTCATGACAACAATGAGAAGCTAGCATCGCTGTATGTAGGAGAAGAAGAAATTGAAGAAGATGGGAAGTCTAAGCTCGAATCAAAGATCATGTCAATGGGTGGAACTGTCATAACTTCAAGAATTACACGTCTACCAGAAGTGTCTCTTTGTGAACATTGGGGGAGAAATGTTGATTTAGGTTGCTAGCAATATTCAAGGTACTAAGTAGCGCGATCTGGTGATGAGGACAACAAAAGAGTTCTCATGCATCATGCACCCCTTTGATATTATTCTTCCATGATCTCTAATCTCTTCAACTTCTCAGAGCTTGAAGTCATCAGGCTGAAATCAAAACAAAGGACATAGAAATGATTCATTCTTGAGTCTTGACCCTCTATCACACATCTAAGGTTGGCATTCTCATTGATGAGAAAAAAGATTTGAGGAAGTTTTTGAAGAAAGGAATTGACCTGGGGAACAAGGTGAAGAAGAGGGTGGCCTTGATGGTGGGAAGGGTAGAGTTGGTAAAAGGGCATTTGAAAGTAGGAAGGGGATGAAGGAAATAATTTTTCTGCCATTCTTTCAACGAATTGACTGGGGGGGATGGAGCAAGGATTGGGTAATAATCTAGATCTCATCAACTTTCTCGAGCTTGAAACTTGCTTGAAAGTGAGAAGATCTAAAACAAAGAAAAAAGCAAGAATTGATCCTTGCCTCTCTAAATCTCCTCAACCTCTTGACAAACTTGAAAGTGATCAAATTGAAAACAAAGAACTTCTAAAGCAAGATTTGACTGCATCATCTCCAAGAATACATGAATGTGGTGACGGAAGAAGAAAAATTTCTCTGATTTTCAGTGAGCTGCTTCAAGTTTGCTTGTTGCAGGTGGCTCTCAAGTACGTTTACTTAGGAGCAGGAGCTGCTGTTGCATCTTATCTTGGTGAGTCCAAGCTTGGTTTTGCTAAATAGATCTGAAAATTTGATTGACTGTGTGATGACGATCAATTAAGCTAGTCTATACAGCTGCTGCTGTTCATCGTGTCTGCGCAGCCTGTTGACATGAACAAGGATGCTGATCTTCTAGCAATTGATGATCAGAAGGTTTTTCCTGGTTAATGATCACATGGTGATGATGATTGATCAAACTTTGTGAAATTTTTTGCAGCTAGGAGTTTGAGACTTTTGCTGCAGCTGTTGAGAAGAGTAAGAGATTTATCTGCTCGAAGTCTAGATAATTGAACTTATTTGTGTGGTTCTTGACAAAACTTTGTGTAGAGGTCACATGTTGGATGATCACTGGGGAGAGGCAAGCAGCTCGAATAAGAAGCAACTACTTGAAAGCAATCTTGAGACAGGATATTGCATTCTTTGACAAAGAAACCAGTACAGGGGAGGTGATAGGAAGAATGGCAGGTGACACAGTGCTTATCCAGGAAGCAATCGGTGAGAAAGTTGGCAAATTCCAACAACTGGTATCCACATTTCTTGGGGGTTTTGTGGTTGCCTTTATAAGGGGATGGAAGCTCACATTGGTCATGCTGGCTGTGTTGCCTGCATTGGTCCTCGCAACCACCATCATGGCTAAATTGTTGTCCAGATTGTCAAGCGAAGGACAACGTTGCTATGCTGAAGCTGGAAACACTGTTCAACAAGTTGTCAGTTCTATCCGAACTGTGAGTGTACACAAAACCAACAACCACCAACATACATGATCCATTCTCTCTAATGTCAATCTGCAGATCTTTATGCTTCACATGGTCGAAACAAACAATTTCTGTTTTTGGTGATGGTCTGCAGACAGATCATTGACATACTTGTGCATGTGCACATGCCAACAACAGTTTCTAGGTTTTGTTAACAATCTGTAAATTGTGTGGGGTTGCATGGCAACAGTTTTCTGTTTTGTTCATGATCTGCAGATTGTGCCTCACATGGCAACAATTTTCTGGTTCATTGTCTGCAAATTACTAGAAGCACATGACCAATCCAGCATTCTTTGTTGCTTCTGTTTTGTTGTCTGCAAACTAGTGCATCAATGCACCATTGAACTTTGCAGTTTCTGTTTTTTTGTCTGCAAATGTTACTACCTGCATCAATGTACCATTGAACTTTGCAGTTTCTGTTTTTTTGTCTGCAAGTGTTACTAAGTGCATCCATGTACCATTGAGCTTTGTTGTTTCTGTTTGTTGTCTGCAAATTTTAGTAAGTGAATTGATGCGCCATGGAACTTGGTTTTTTTCTGTTTTGTTGTCTGCAAATTTGTAAGCTCATCAATGCAGCATTAAACTTTGCTGTTTCTGTTTTATTGTCTGCAAATTAGCTCAGATCAATGTAACCAGACTCTTCTCTTTCTGTTCACAATTCAAGAAGGCTTAAATGAAGCCTGTGCTTGATCAATTTGCATGTTAAAATCTTTTCAGGTCGCAGCATACACTGGTGAAACGAAGGCAATCCTTGAGTATGACCATGCGTTGGCAAAAGCGGAGGTGTCGGGTATCAAATCGGGTTTAGCATCTGGCTTTGGCCTAGGGTTTGCACTCATGATATTATTCTCAAGCTATGGACTAGCAATGTGGTATGGCTCAATTTTGGTAAGAAAAGTCTTTTGTCAAAACCCAAAGAGGCTTGTCAAAAGGTTCAAATCCTAATGACATCCATTCAGATTTCAGAGTACATAACATGTGTGTCAACAGTCGCAGCTTGAATCTCCACATCTACAGTTGCTCCTTCTTGACCTTGCTTTGCTGCAACCAACAAATACTTTTGATGTCTTGACCAGGTTGCATATCATGGAGCATCTGGGGGCCGTATTATCAGTGTTGTCTTTGCTGTCCTCACTGGTGGAGGGTAAGTGTCTGATCTGATGATGTAGTTTTTGTTCATCCAATTGCAACTTTTCTCACAGAGGATAAAAGATGAGAGTACATACTCTTCTGAAATTCATGGAATGGACATGTGATGCAAAGAGAGACAATTCAGGATCATAGCTTGGCAGGTTGAAGAGCTTCCCTTGGACCACCTTGACATTTCTTTTAATATGAATCTATGTGCAGGTCACTGGGGCAAGCAACTCCATGTATGACAGCATTTGCAGCAGGTCAAGCAGCAGCATACAAGATGTTTGAGGTGATAAAACGGACACCGCAAATTGACACATCTGATTTGACCAAGGGTAAAATGTTGGACAATCTTCGAGGAGAAATCAAGCTTGAGAATATTGATTTTGCTTACCCGGCACGCCCGGATGTACCAATCTTCTCAAATTTCAACCTCACCATATCTGCGGGTACCACAGTGGCTTTGGTTGGAGAAAGCGGGTCAGGTAAATCAACAGTCGTGAGTTTGATCCAAAGATTCTATGATCCCACTGGTGGCGCTGTGTTGGTGGATGGGATTGATATCAAAACATTGCAGCTCAAGTGGTTGAGGCAACAGATCGGACTTGTGAGTCAAGAGCCTGTGTTGTTTAGCACTTCAATTCGAGACAATATTGCTTATGGTAAAGATGGAGCAACAGATGCAGAGATTCAAGCTGCCGCTGTGCGTGCCAATGCAGCTAACTTCATCAACCGAATGCCAGAGGTGAGATCACAAACATATCACATTTGGTTCTCTTCTTTCTCCTCTTGCAATTACAAGCAAAAAAACTTTCAAAATTGCAGGTCCACATTGACAGTGGGAAAATGGTGTGTGCAAGATGTGTGTAGGCTTATGAGACACAAGTAGGAGAGACAGGGATACAGTTATCTGGGGGACAGAAGCAGCGAGTAGCAATAGCAAGGGCGATTCTGAAGAACCCAAGGATCCTCTTGTTGGATGAAGCTACTAGTGCACTAGATGCAGAGTCAGAGAGAGTAGTGCAAGAGGCACTGGAACACATCATGCTTGGGCGCACCACAGTTGTAGTTGCACATCGTCTCACCACCATCCGCTCTGCTGATCTCATCACTGTTATTCAACGTGGCATTGCTGTTGAAACAGGTTCTTTTTCTCATACTTTTAGTACAGTGCACACAAGAGATCTGCAACAATCTGGGCTTTGAAGTTTCTTTTAGAAATCAAATAGCTTACAGGATGGATGTGGTGTTATTTTTTTTCTGTAGGGGCACATAATGAGCTTCTAAGCAATCCAGAAGGAGCATACTCACAGCTCATCCGTCTCCAACAGATTCACAAAGACCAACAACCTGACAAAGATGACAGACACACTGCAACAGCAGAAAATGATGATCAGGTATCTGAATCCAAGTACTTGGATGCTCAGATTGACTCCTTGAATGCTTCTGCTGCAATCACCAGGTCTGCAAGTGCTCGCACCTCATCTGGCAGGAAATCAGCAAGTGCGCGCCATTCCATGTCTGGATTCCGCGCAAGGAATGGAATCTCCTTCACCACCAATGACAACAAGTCCTCCAAAAGCAGCTACAAAAGCACAGGATCATCACAAGTAGATCCCTCGGAGGATCTTGAGTCCACTACTGCTGCTGCTCATATTGCACAAGGAAAGAATGGTGTCACTGAGAAGGTGGCAGCAGCAACAACATTGAATATAATACCAGCTGCTGCTGAGACTTCATTGTTTCGTCTTGCAGCTTTGAACAAGCCAGAGCTGCCATACTTCTTCATAGGAACCTTAGCAGCTGCAGCAAATGGACTAGCATTCCCCATATTCGGGCTTCTTCTTTCCAATGTCATCAATGCATTTTTCATCCCGAATCCACATCAACTGCGACGTGAGGCAAATAAATGGGCACTTGCATATGTGCTGATGGCAGTTGGGATTTTCATAGTTGCACCCATTCAGTTCTTCTCTTTTGGCGTGATTGGCAACAAACTCATTCGCCGCATTCGCCGTATGGTGTTTGAACACATAGTGCGTCAAGAGGTGTCATGGTTTGACAAAGATGATAGTTCAAGGTAAGGCCAACAAAATGACAAACCCTAAATTACATACTCAGCTTGATTAAGAAAATCAACAACTGCTACTTCACAACCACATGAACCCATGACTATGCCATCTTGTTTACCTTTGTCTTGTAATGTAGTAGTAGACTTTGCATCATTCATCAGTGTGCACCAGCTAAAATGAAAGTTGGGAAAATGGGGGGAAGTGTTGTACAGTGGAGCTTTAGGGGCACGGCTATCTACAGATGCAGCTGCAGTGAGATCAATGGTGGGAGATAACCTCGCACTTGCTGTGCAAAACCTCAGCACAATTGTGTGTGGTCTCTCCATTGCCTTTTCAGCAAACTGGGAACTTGCACTTGTGGTTCTGGCGCTTGTACCTCTCCTGAGTATGCAAAGCTTCTTGCAGGTCAAATTCATGAAAGGTTTCAGCAATGATGCCAAGGTCCAAAGCTCAGAACTTCTTCTTCCTCTTATTTCTCTTTCTCCCTTCCCATATAATTACCACCAAACAAAGATTGCTGATGTTAAGCATTCCCAAAAATATCCATATCATATAGTTTTGAAAATTGTGGCATTTGTTCTGACAAAATCATCAACTATAAAAGTGCATGGCACTGTTTGAAGGGAAATCATCAACTATATATACATATTTTAGGTGGCACTGGGCAAACAAAAACCATCAACTAAGAAATTATAGCATTGTTGAGATTATCAACTATCATTTGATGATGATCTAAATATACGTGTGCAGATTGAATACCAAGATGCAAGTCAGGTGGCCAGTGATGCAGTGTCTAGTATTCGCACTGTAGCATCATTTTGTGCAGAAGAGAAAGTGGTGAAGTTATATGAAGAGAAGTGCAAAAAACCATTACGTAGTGGTATTTGGCAAGGTTACATAAGTGGCACAGGCTTGGCATTTTCCAACTTTGTGCTATTTTCATCCTATGCCTTGGCATTTTGGTTTGGTGCACAATTGGTGAAGGAGAACAAAACAACGTTTGGCAAAGTTTTTAAGGTGAGTTTTTTGGGTCTCTCTCACTACTACTATGGCTGAAATTTCTTAAAGTTTGGTGTGAATGTCTTAAGAATTCTTAAATTTCAAAGTTGTCTGTATGTTATGAATATGTGGTGGTTATACCAGTACTCCATTGTAAGAATGTGTTGCAAAATCAAACTCAATCAAAATTGGTTCAAAATTTTACAGGTGTTTTTTGCAATCACCATGAGTGCAGTAGGCGTTTCACAATCAACCAGCAGATCTGCTGATCTAACAAAAGTGAAAATTGCTGTCAACTCCATCTTTGAAATAATTGACTTGAAATCGAAGATTGACCCACTTGAAAAATCAGGGAAGACTATGAAAGCAGTGAAAGGTGAAGTTGAGCTCCAACATATAAGCTTCACATATCCAACAAGACCAACTATGCCCATCTTCAAAGACTTAAATTTGATTGTGCAAGCAGGCACGGTTAGTAATTTACTTCATCTCACCAGGGGGAAAAAAAAAGTTGTTGATTTATTTTTTCTGTTTACAGATTTTGAGTCTTTCCAAATCCCATCATCTGAAAAGAAAAAAACTCTGATTTCATATCAAAACACACTGTAGCTCTTTAACTTTCTATGGACCTTGACATTGTTTCAAAAGGATAGCAGCAATTTCACATTGTGAATCTTGAACCCGTTGAGACTAATATTGCTTGTTTGTAGACATCTGATATTGCAATTGTTATTAGTTGACTTACCTATGTGTGTGCAGACAATGGCACTGGTGGGTGAATCTGGAAGTGGGAAATCCACTGTGATTTCTCTCATTGAGCGGTTTTATGATCCTGACAGTGGACATATCCTCTTGGATGGTGTTGATATCAAACGGTTCCAAGTTCAATGGCTTCGGCAGCAAATGGGACTTGTTAGTCAAGAACCTGTGCTTTTCAACACGAGCATTAAAGAAAATATCATATATGGTAGGAGTGACAATGTCACGCAAACAGAACTGGAAGCTGCCACTAATGTCTCTAATGCACACAAGTTTATCACTGCATTGCCAGAAGGTTTGAACACAATTGTGGGTGAACGAGGTGTACAACTTTCAGGTGGACAAAAACAGCGTGTTGCCATAGCCCGTGCGATCATCAAGAACCCCCGAATTCTATTACTAGATGAAGCCACTAGTGCTTTGGATGCAGAATCGGAGCATGTGGTCCAAGAGGCGCTTGATCGTGTGATGGTAAACCGTACTACAATTGTCATTGCTCACCGCCTTTCTACCATACGAAATGCCAATGTTATTGCTGTTGTCAAGAATGGTGTGATTGTGGAACAAGGGAAGCATGGCGAATTGATGTCCAAAAAGGGAGGGGCATATTCCTCTCTTGTGCAACTCCATCTTTCTTCATCTTGAAACATTCTTCAAACCATCATAACACAAACTTTGGAACCTTAAATTGACTAAACAACCTCTTCAACAATCTTCATTTGTACTAACTAACTACTAGCTCATTTTGGAAGTGGGTGGTTTTAAATGATTGCACCAATGTCATTGGTCCTTCGAGGTTTAGGGTCAACAACTTTCCTCCTTCAGCAAGCATGGATCACATGGTTTCATTGGGCTTCTTTGCCTTCAAGTGTTACCTACTTCCTTTTGAAAGAAATGGATTTGATAGATGGTCTTTATATGGTTGCAAAATCTTGGCCAGCTTCTCAAGGTTAAAGGTTGTCCAATGTCCATAGAACAAATGTGAGGAAATTGGGGTGTTCAGCTTGCTTCTTCTAGGACCATCTTTTCTTTCACAAAGTGCAAGGAAAAGAAAATGTAGTTTTCTAACACTTTGTGTGGCCTTTTTTTTGGTTTTGATTTCCCCTTCTGTCTTATAGGATTTCATGTATGAAAAACTTTGATGGCCCCAACATTTGTAGGTATTGGCACACTAACTTTCATTATGTATGTTTGAGTGTAATTGCTTGGTTGTAAGACCTCTCCCGAAGTGGGATTTTTAATGGTTGTAGCATGTGGTTCATGGCTAAGTTCTTTAAAAGTTCATCTTGTTTTCCTTTTGCATGGGTGAACTTGGAAGTTAAGCTCAAATATGCTATTGACCCAAATAAATAGGTACCTTGATGTATGTATATGGACATCCAAGAGGAGTAATCAGATTCAAATTTTGCTGCACATTTGGGGATTTCAATCTGTATATTGATTCATTTGTTTTTTCTTTCTTATATTTTGGGTTCATTTTGCTACTCTCTTCCTCTTTGGAATATGAGGAGCAACAAAACTTTCAAAAACGCAAACATTTGGTTCCAGTCTTAAGTCATTGAAACATAAAAATGACTGATGACACTATTATTTGAAATTTGAAATTGAGAACAAGCATGTTAAAAAATGATCAACATTCACTAGAGCTTTTCTTTGGCACAGTTTATGCTTATCCCAAATTGGAAATTGAGGAATATTTGTATAGAAGGTTTTACTTGTGATAATACATTGTCCCATGTCAATATAAAAATTTAAGAACAATTTCTCAAATGGTTCCATATTTCATGTGGCTATTGTCACTGGAGTGTAAACAAGTTGTCAAATTCCACCATACCCAATTCAATCATTGAAACTAAACATCATAGATGTTATAACAAGACAGTACGAAACTAGGATGGGGTGATACATTATTTTAGGTTGTGTGAATACTGATGTCACACCACAACCATATATGTAGAACCGATGAAAAAATATTTTTCTTTAAAAGAAATATCAATTTCAATATGGGATGCACTGATTTTTTTTGTGATGAAAATTTTCCATTTTTCTAAAGAAAGCAACACGGTCAAGGGAACTTTTTTGAGATATGGGATGCAACAATTTTTTTTGTGATGAAAATTTTCCATTTTTCTAAAGAAAGCAATATGGTCAAGGGAACTTTTTTGAAGGAAAAATTATCACATTCATGGAAGGAAATTATGAAATTGCCAAGATTTGAAGAGGATTTGGGCAAATTTCTAGCCCAGATCTTCTTCTTCTTCTTTTGGAATCACCATATTTAGCTAATAGATTCAAGGGTTCACCAACATGTAATAAGATTCCTATTTTTTTTTTTCGTCTATTTTAGTTGTAGCTAGATTTGGCTAAATTCTCTTGTGCTTGACCATCACTTTTGGTGCAACATGAGAAAATTGAAAAAAGACATTGATGGGATGTGGGTTAAGTTGAAAAACAATTAACAATGTTGAAAGTAAGGAATGAACTTGATGGTGGTAGGCTTTCAAAAACATTTAAATAAATTACATACCTTCATTTGTCACAATTGTCACATAAAGACCCCAACTCACATTTTCAATTTATGTTTGGCAATTGTTGTGTGCTACAAAATGGATGTCCAACACGATTGAAATTTTAAAAAATAGACACATGAAAACATGCGTGCAAATTTCAAATGCACATAAGAAAAACATGTTTGTGTTTTGTGTGTTTTTTACCTCAGATTTTGGCAATTTGCAAGTGACTTTGTAAATGAAACTCCAAAAGTCACACCGTGGGGATAAACCCCTCAAACACATAAAAACCAAAACCCTATTCACATTGAATTAAGTTCCAATCACAAACAAAAAATTATAAGAAATTAATGTCTTACAACAAATACCTAACACAATGCCCATTGATTAGACCCAACATACAATTGTTGATTATATTAAATAATGGCAATTGGTCGAATGCAATTCGCAAATGTTGATAGTATCAAATAATAGCCATTGGTGAAACCTAGATTGTAACAAATGGGCAATTTTGATTATGAGGGTTGTAGTGCTCCTAGAAAATGTTTTACAATTTTGAAACCTTAGATTTAAAAGCATTCAACAATTGTTAATTTCCACACTTTATTTTTAATATAAAACCTCAAGTTTAATCTTTTCTATTGAGATTTGTGATTAGCAAAATTTATAGAAAACTTAGTAAATAGTTTAAGGTTTACAGTTTATTCCTTCAAAGGAATTTTAAAACTTGAACTAAATTGAATTTTTTTAGTTTCAAGCTTGATTGATGTTTTTTTAATTGTTTCAAATGTATGATGTTCAATCTTCAAATAGTAAAACTTTATTAAAGTGAAAGTTGGTGCATTATATAAAGATTCAAGAGGTTGAGGGTGAAAGCACACTATGGTGGCAAAAAAAATTGTCACAAATATGGTTTTTTGAAACTATATGATTTTGAACTTCAACCAAGCCAATATTGAAAAGAAATTCATAAATTATACTCAAAATAAGGTCATTCAACTGCTAAATATTGCAATTTTCAAAAGAAACTATATTGTTTGATTGATATTAAATAATTAAATAATATATTAGTGAAAAATTGATACTTGTACCAATATGTTGCAAAATTCAAATATATTCTAAAAATGATTCAAATAATTACAACACTTGATGAAGTACCTAGTCATATATTGAATATGAATTGATTATACCATTGCAATTCCATATGAAATTTAATTCCTCATATGATTTCACAAAAAAAATTTGGATGAAATTTTTCAATTAAACAAACATAATTATATATATTTTTAAAATTGTTGAAAATTTACTTTCATTTCAAAAATAATAAGAATTATGCTGGATGCTTTATATCAAAATCCATTTTACACGTTTATCAAAACACTACATGAAATCAAAGAAAAATTCCCCCAAAATAATACAAAATGTAATAAAAAAAAGTACATTCTCTTACCGAAAGTGACCCCCTTTAATGTGTTTTCACTATCAGGTATTAATGTTGTGCATTCTTAACACTTTCATATTAATCTAGTCCTATTATTGGGTCTAAAGCAAATTTTTAATTGGTATCAAGCCCAATATCCCTTGTATTGAAACTAATATAAAAACCTAATATAAGGTTAGTATTATTCTAAGTTCTTAGTGCCTGTCAAGATGGTAGTAATATAAAAAGGCCAATATTGCTTTGATTCATAATTCATACCAAATTGGTAGGGTCCTTGTTAACCTTATTGATATGGGTATTCAAATCGGGCACAAGTTTATATATTAAACCAACACTATTTTGCATCATCAACAATAATTCATCATCATCATTACAACCTAGCTAATACATCCCAATTAGACAAAAAACAACCCAAAAGCTCTAATACCATAATCTTGCAATTCAATTTAACTCCCATGTCCCCTAAACTTCAAACTTGAATAAAGTTGTTTATAGTTTTTTATTTTAGATTACAACTCTTTATTAACAACCTCATGCATAATGAGTTGGTTTAATTTCAAGTGCATTCAAAAAGGCCTTTGTGAACAAAGTCCAAAAATAAATAAAAACAATGTAGATTTCAAGAATGTTCAACCTTATTACACACCTTTTTCCATTGTCACAATTGTTACCAGAAAAAAAAGGTTATACCAAGCTTTGTAGATATGAAATTAAGGATGTTTTCCAATACAATTTGAGGATAGATGTTGCATTTAGTCCTTAAAACAAATAGATCTTTTCAACTAAGTACATTGCATCTTGTTTATAGCGTGATAAAGGTTATTTGTTTCCATGCAATTGCCAACCATTTTGTTTATTTTCCATAACATGAACTACAAACTTGTTGTAGCTTGAATGAAGATACTATTGACATTTTGTGCATGATGTTAAGTAGTTATGGACTAAGTAACTAGTTCAAGGCCATTGGTTACTAGAAATAGTTTGGGTGATATTACACATTAGATATTTACAATAACCAACGACCTTGAACCCCATTACTAGAACTAAGTGTTGTGAGAATCAAGATGACCTTGCACACTAAGTTAGTTGGAATACATGTCAATCATTTTTTACTACCTACTATGTGTTTTTGATTTCATATGTATCTGCCATCATTTTGTCATGCAAACAATCTAAACAAAATAAAACTATAAAACTATTCTAAATTTATGTCATTAATGAAATATTCCAAATGGACATATGGTGAATGTTATTTCATCCATGAAGAAAAAAATTATGGACTTATTCAAAATTCAAATCAATATTTGCTTTTGAGCATGTTAATAAAAAACAACCTTTTTTTTCATTTCTAGATCAATGTGTAGGTGGCAAAAAAACTCAAAAAAACCAAATTCACACATGGTGAAAATAAAAAAAATATTGGCTATTGCCATTATAATCTAAGAGCCTTTAAGCCAATCAACAAATGGGTACATAATTCAATTTGGTAACAATGCCATGAGTTGTATTAACTAAGCTAACTCTTGTAGCTCCAATTCCATTACTTTTTGGCTACAAAGGCTATTCTCCTAAAAATATAATGAACAAACAAAGTTGATTAGTAATCCTATCCACATCCAACTATTCACCTCCAAACTTGCAATACAAATGAAGGGCAAAAATAAAATGAAAAGGTTTAAGGTTCAAGTATATTGACCTCAACAATGGGCTTATCAAACTTGTGACCACATTTCATACATAGCTTGGTGTGGAAAATTATCAAGAATGAAAAAATATTGTGCATTCACCGCAACAACTAGTTGCAAGTGTTGGTTTAAACAATTGCATATGGGCAAATGCACATTACAATGTACACAATTTGAGTGAAGTTTGGAACTACATATAATATCAAAGTAACAACACATAAAATTTCACTCATTTTGAATCATTTAAAAGATCACATATAAATGATTTGGGCTTCAAAATAAAAAGAAGTCACAAGAATAATGAATATGAAATTGAGACATAATTGTAAATTTGTGTAAATGTACTCCGATAATTTAATAAAGGATTTTTAAAAACCTTTATTTAACAACAATTTTCCATTCTTTTGAAAATTCAAAACTTCATCTTACTTCTGTCAAATGAAAAAAAAAAAAAAAATATAGTAAATCTTCAAAAAAAGAAAAATTTTAAAACTAAAAAAAAAATAAACATTATCATAACATAATATAATAATGAACATTTAAATTCATCTGGTCTAAATTCCATGACCTTCAAAAAATTTGAATAAAAATCAAATCGATTTGCAAAGCCAATGTGTAACATTTTTGCAATTCCAATTCTACAAATCAAAATAATAATTTGTTAGATTATTATATCATTCATGTGTGCATTGATTTCATAACATAATGCTAGATTGGGACATAAACCATCATCCATTACAAAATTTTAATGAAAATTATTTTCCAAATTTTCACCATGATGCGTAAAATTTGGATAGATACTGAAAACTATCAAACCATGATAGTTTTTTTGTGTACACCACAACATACATTCACATGTACATTGTTTTTCAAAAATGAAATTGAACTAAATTAACATTCATATTCAACAACACCCAAAACATGAACCATATCAATCTTTATAGACTTGACATACTCTAAGTCAATGAATGGGATGACAATTGTGATGCATTGATGACTTGTCAAATTTATTTGTAAAGGGGTTTACAATGGTGGGATCAAACTTGTTAAAAGTAAGAGTTATTACTTCAACTATGGCTTGAGCAGAATTAAATCTCATTGTCAACATGAATACACCTTCTTGAGCCTCCCACCTTGATAAAATCACAAGAACATCAAAGGAGACTTGCCATCTTTGGATTGTCCACATGGATGCGAGATGTAGTAGAAGCCTTTCACCTCCTCCAAATGTGAAGGAAATGTCATCTTTACATTAGTTTGTAGCTAATATTGGGGATAAACAATATTTTCCATGGTATTTAGAACTAATTGTTCAAGAATTCGAACATCCAATTCCAAAATCTATCCTTTACTTGCCTCTACCACTCCATACAATAACTCATATTCTAACATTGGAGAATGATGTGTAAGAATATGGAACAAGGTTTTCATTTGAACCACTTTTTGATTTGCTTCACCTATAAGGCATTACACTTGTTCTAGAATTGATTTAAAGGCCCATTGGTGATACAACCCCATAATATTCTTCAAGCATGTGTATTCTTTTACAATTTATCCCCCCCTTTTTTCACCCCAAGATGTGGCAAGTTTCACATTTTAATTTTACTTTGTATATTTTGGTAAGGTATCCCATTTACAACCCACAATTATTTTTTGTTTGTTTTCAATAAGAGATTAGAACCTACACCTGAGTCATAATGTGGATAAACCCATCCTTTACCACCAAACTTTTTACCCATGGCAATTTGGCTACCCACACAATCTAAAACTTTTGTGCATTTGTGAATCAAATAATTTCATAATCTACTCAAGGTCAATTAACCTAGGAAGGATTTCAAAATAGGATCCAAACACATTTGAATTAATTGGAGATGATTGCGCATCTACATTTATGCACAACTAATCAATAAGTCGGGTATAGATTTAGGAGAAGGAGGCCATTTTCCACTAAGTGGCAACTTGGGACCACTATTAGAACTATAAGATGGAGGAACATGGTGAAATTTGGCACATGGTGTAAAGAAGTGGCGAGCATGTGGTTTTTAACAGAATTGAAGTAAGTTTTAAAGATTGGCAAAATGTGTAACACATTGAAAAATAATGTAGCAAGGAATAAAATGGTATAGTACACTACAAACATAAATGAATTGTAGATCTAATATGTTGATCACTAAGAATATAAAACATTATAGGTTTAAGAGGAGTAGTCAAACACATGAATTTTTTTTTAAAAGACACAAACTTGGAGTTGCAAAACTAATTGCTTGAACATCAAAAAGCTAAAAAACATGATGTTTTAGATTAAGAAGAACTAGTTGGTCCCTTCTGGGACCTGAAGTGGAGGTAGGCCTAACGCCCAATTGTATGAAGGGTATTCATATTTTTCCCCTTTTAATTGTTGGGCCATTTTTATTTTATTTTACCAAGTAAATTGGATGGGCAATGAATGGTCATAGCCAGGAAGGAACAAAACAAAATTTTGTTTCAATTTTTAAAAAAATTGATGTTCAATAAATATAATGAACAATGCCAAGTGGGTGAAGGATATCTCAATTCATAATTTTATAAAAAATCAAAATTCTATAAGGTGTGTAATGATTCTAAAAGTAATGTTTGTTTTAATATTGTGATTGGTTTTGGAAATTGAAATACCAAAATCCAATTAATAGTCATTGGAATTTGGATTGCCTATTATTGATTTTATTAATTAGATGTGGGTACATTTCACATGAATTCTTAAAAAATTTAAACTTTGAGATAATCATGAGCAAATAAAAGTTCAAATGAATTTTTAAAATATCTATATAATGAAGGAAGGTTGTTTGTTTGTTTTGTTCCAATGGTTCATGAAACCAAGGTCATAATGACACAAAGAAAGTTATTAAATTTGCCATTTAGCCAATCAATTGGGAATTTTGTAAGAAATGACATCTTAAACTTTTTAAAATTATAACTCAACCTAGGATTTGAACTTAGAAAAATACGCCCAATTTGTGCATTGAACACAAAATAGGTTCATGTAAGCTATTTGTAACAACATTACAAACAAATTTCCCAGGTTTTTATGTCTATGTAGCCTTGTGAGATTGGATGAAACATTTAAGGTCTGGTGGTCATGGGTTGGTATTACACTATAAGGATTGTTTTGGTGTTTGATGGTTTTTTTAATTACCATTTTGAGTTGCACCAAAACATGAGAAATTCCTTGTTTGTTTTTGGATTTCAGTTTTTTTAATGTTCAAAACAACTAGTCAAACACTAGGCATGGAAAGTCACACCTTTTGGGGAAATCCCAAATAGTAGGCATTAAATCTTGGCAGGCATTAAACATGAATAGCCCATGTTTCATTCATTTCTGATTTTTTTTTAAAAAAAAATTACCTTTCACATTGAAAGATTAACAACAATTTCAAATGAATTTGTTGTAGTGCTCTTGTAAGCCTTTGGATGGGTTGCTTGTAAAACAAGCAAGTTCAAGAACATTGAAATTTCATCCTTTGTCAAAGACTTGTTGCTCCTCTTCATTATTCCATCGTGAGAGAAATCGCAAATAAATCCCACCACCTACTGTACTTATGGTAGCAAGAAAAAAAAAACCAAAATCTTCCATTTGTAATTATGATAGCAAGAAAAAAATAAACCCACCCTGACCACCTATTGTACTTATGACAACAAAAAAAAAAGAATAGTTATTGAATTCCTTTTATTGTCAATGTCATTAATGATTGTCACAATAATTCAAGGGTTGTGAAAAGAAAGTAGCAAGATTTTTTTTATTATTGTGAAGGTGCTTGTGGCCACAAGGCTGTGAAAGGAAGGCAATAAGAAAATAAATTTATTGTGAAAGTGATGTCATCAAAACGTAAATAAATCCCACCACTTAATGTACTTATGGCAGCAAGATAAAAAAAACCCAAACTTTCGATTATTGTAATTATGATAGCAAGAAAAAAACGAGCCCACCCTGACCACCTACTGTACGTATACTTATGACAACACAAAAAAAACGAATAATTATTGAATTCCTTTTATTGTCAATGTAGTTAATGACTATCATAATAATTCAAGGGTTGTGAAAAGAAGGTAGCAAGACAAAAAAATATTATTATGAAGGTGGTTGTAATCAAAATGCAAATAAATCCCACAACCTACTGTACTTATGACAACAAGAAAAAAACAAACCCACACCTTCCATTATTGTAAGTATGATAGCAAGAAAAAAACGAGCCCACCCCAACCACCTACTTTACTTATGCAAATAAATCCCACCACATAGTGTACTTATGGTAGCAAGAAAAAAACAAACCCAAACCTTTTCCTTTTTATAATTATGGCAATAAGAAAAAAATGAACCACCTCAACCACCTACTATAGTTACCAAAAATAAATAAAAAAATAACTATTGAATTTTTTCTATTGTCAATTTAATTAGTGACTATCAAAATAATTCAAGGGCTGTGAAAGGAAGGTAGCAAGAAAAAAAATTTATTGTGAAAATGCTTGTGGCCACAACCCTGTGAAAGGAAGGCAACAAGAAAAATAATTTATTCTGAACGTGCTTGTGATCACGTGGCGCGCTGAAATTTTAGATTGTGTTTTGAGCTCTCAGGCCTACCTCCACTAATCAAACATGCTAGAAAAAAATGCAAGAAGGAAAAAAATGTGCATAATAAGTTATAGACACAAAGGAATTGCAATTTTAATCTATTGATCATCAAGAACACAAAACATTGTAGGTTTAAGCATAGTCAAACAAATGAAGTAACAAAAAAAGGACACAAACTTGAAGTTGTAAACCTAATCACTTGATCACCAAGAAGTTAAAAAATAAAATGTTACTAATCAAAATAATGCAAATTGAATTGCTTGGTTATTGAATTTTGTTACCAATTGCACATGGATACAGAAATAATATAAAAAAAGGTTAGTTGCCAATAACATGATGTAAAAACTAAATGTCAAGGGTTCAAAAGTTCATAAGGATTGAGATTCAAAAGATGATCACTCTTGACATTATGACCTCCACCCAAAAAAATGTGTCGTCACCTTCCAAATTGTTGTTATTTTGTTGCACAATCTCCCTTGCACAAAATTTCAAAGTTAAAATGACCATTTGCATTAACCTACACATTTCCATACACACATTGATGCCCTCAATGAAAAAGAATCCCTTGTAAAGCAAGATGATAAGAATGGTCACCTTAGCTTTCAAAACATGCACAAAATATGCATAAAGGGTAACCATAAATGTACTAACAACCTATAAACATTGAGGAGTTGATTGTGGTGATATGTAATGAAACACACAAGAAACATTTGGTAACATTTATGCATTTTCCATTGGAAATGGTGGTGATGGTAGCTTGAACATGAATGGTACAATGACACTCGAAAGGAAAACTTTATAATCAAACAAGTGAAAACAACATCCATTCTTGGAACATGAATGGGGTGATGATTTAGGGTTTAGGATTGTTGCATGGACATTCATCTTGGCAATATGAATCAAAGTTCTGATTGCTACTTGGTGCCAATCAACCTCATCCAACTACTTTCATAGCAAACATAACATTGAAACACCTATTGGCCTAATCACACATCCTTAGTTGAGTACAAAACTTAACAAAATATTACAAAGAAAAAAAGTTTATCAAAACTAATGCATCATATGATTGAAAGTCATGTTGCAAGAACAAAAGCCATGATGTTGTCACTCAATACATGATTATAAAAATGTCCAATTGATGATCCTAAATCTTATGATAAGTTTGAGTCCTTGCAAAGTGCAAGCCCTTGGAAGGACATATGCCAATTAGAACTTCAAATGCAAACTTCAATGTTCGTTTTTGTATGTGAAAATTAATTTGCAGCCTTTTACCCATCTTAATGTTATAATGAATCAAGTCTATAAATCAAATTTGAAACAACCTCTAAGTAAAAGCATTGAACCCATCTCAAAGTAAAGCATAAAATAAGTTAGATGTGAACAAGTTTGTTGGTATAAAAATTACATGCAAAAATATTTGTTATTCACAAACAATTTTGACAAAACAATATTGTAAAGTTGTGCCTACATTTGCTTCTTTCTAAAACAAATAATGTGGTAAAGTAAGAAGATCATCATTTTCTCATTGTTTTACGCAAAATATCCATGTTTGCAAAGTATCAAGTTTGGCTTTCCTCAAAATGAAGAAACTTTGCATAAGATTTGGAAATAAAAATTTCCCTTGAAACAAGAACTAACTTTGCATCTATGTACGATTTGAGAATAAAATTTTGACTTGAACTGGGAACCAATTTGTGAGTGATAACAACGTAGATGTAGTTTTGGATTCGACTTTTAAAATGAAATTTACCTTACAATTTGCAAAGTGTTATTATCTCTAGTGATTTTGTTTGAACCTCCTACCTACAAAGGGCAAAGCCATTACAAGATGAGCACCTTGTTTTCTCACTCCATTGGGTTTTCATTTTATTGGATGTAGAATGGGCAAGTGAGCTGGGTGTTTATCTATGGAATTCCAAAAAGGTCATTAAAGTGGGGAGGGTAGGAGCATCAAAATTTGGGCTTGATTTAGGATATTCTATGTCCTGAGACTCAAGAGAATAATGGCTTGGGCTTGGGTAATGGATTAGAATATTTCATGTCTTACCACCCAAGGTAGTCCGAGGTCCATTTTGTCCTAGGCATTAGCCAACTTATGGTCAATTTTGTCCTAGGCCTTACACAACACAATCATTTTGTCATGGTGGCTTAAGTTTTAAGTCATCATGTCCTAAACCCTAAGCCACTTTTTTTTAATCCTTGAGAAGCCTATGTACATAGGTAAGTAGGTATACTAGGGTTGGTAAGTAATCAAAACCCCCCAACCCATTTCCCCCCCCGCCCCCCATCCCCTTAATCCCAAAGGAAAAAAAACAAAGAAAGATATTTGGGTAGGGAAGGAATGAATCTTATACACTCATGGACAACATTTTAAAAAATCAATTTTGGACAATTTGATCTTAAGCCACCCAAGGACTAGGACAAGGTGGCCTAGGGTGTAGGACATGATGGCCTTAGGCCCAAGCCACCATAATAACATGACCAGGCCTTATTCAAGGCTTAGGACAAAATTGACCATACTAGGTTGCTTAAGGCCTAGGACAAAAAGGATCCTAAACTGCCTTGGGTCCGAAGACATGGAATGTTTTAATTCTTACCCCATGCCCAAGTCAATATTCCATGTCTTGGGGTCCATGACATAAAATATTCTAGTTTGTAGCCCAAACCCAAGCAAAAATTTTGATGGCCCGCACCTCCCCAGCCCTCCTCACTTTCATGGCCTCTTGGGAGTTCGCTAGGCATCCTATTTGTCAATGAAGAAAGCGAGCTTGTTGGAAGATTGCCCCCACTGGACAATATGCCATATTGTCATGGTTAAAGGGCTGGAAAGTGTGGGGGCATCTGTTGCTATGGCGAGATCGTAACTTGAAAGGCTTTGAAGGAATTTTTTTGTGTTGGATTCAAGTGAAGAGCAACCAAACCAAATCTAACCCAACCCAACCCAACCCAACCTACCCTTACCTTACCCAAGCCAACACAAGCCAACCCAACTCAACCCACCTCTAAATGGACTTTGACGTGATAGCCTTATTTCCTTTCTATAGTTTCCTTGTTCAACTATACCATCAACACTTTTGTAGTTGGAACCTCATTCACATACAATTTAAAATGAAGTTAAAATTCAAATTCTTTTACACACCTTAGCTCCCTACACCAACACCTTAAAATGAATTTAAAAATGAAAGTGCTTGGGGGTGCAGCTCAGCATGTGCAATTGCAGTAAAACCCAAAACAAAGGGTAAGTTATGAAGTTTACATTTTCACCATTGACTTCAATTTGACATTCAACACAATTTTTGGCATTATCCATCAGCAGATTTAGCCAAATTTGGCTATAAAACTACATAGGACACTCCAAAAAACCTATTATCCTGCCAATTTACCTATTAGCCAGTCATAAGGTTTTTTTTTTTTAAATGATTTTTTTTTCTGTTTTTAATAACTTCTTGTAATAGTGTTTAAAGATTGATAAACTACCTGGATGATATATTGGGTCATCCAAGTAGGGCATTAGATTCCTGAAAATTCATCCCAAAAAATCCATAACCCAGCTTCAAAACCGGGTCAAAACTCAACAACCTACCAACACTGGAGCAAACCACAAACACATTCTTACTAATTAAAGGACTCCTCTTTATATAATAAGTTAAGTTGCCTTATATATATGGCTGGCCTAGCCTAGCAACAAATCTCATGCAGAATTAATTGGCTTTGTGATAGCCTTTATTGGGCCCTAGGGGCAGGGCCCTAAACCCTAAACCCCTACATTGGATCCAACTTTTGGAAGTTTTACCTTATTTAAACCAGTTTCACATTAGGAGAACCAGTTTCTTTGGTGAAAGCGTTTAGATTGGAATGGGTTTAGGGTTTAGGATTGTTTTGGTGTCCAGTGGACACAAGTAAGTAGATGTACAACATCTTATCTATTGGTAGGGCCAGCATGTTTTTGATGCCTTTTGTTTTGATGTCCCACAAGCATAGCATGTCATAGACTATAAATATACTCCAATTTGTGATGGCCAAATTTGGCCAGACATAAGTCTCTAACTAGCACATCTTCTTCCCCCCTGAAGAACATGCCTGCTTGTTGGATAGTCTAAAACTAGGAGCTCTAAGAATGGGGGATGGGTGCTACTACACAACCTTTCCTACACAACCTTACCTCTCTAAAGACATGAATTGCTTTGAGGTCCATGAATTATGGAGCCACCCTCTTCCCCCCCCAATCCTCCTCCCCTCTCCTTTTGGCACCCACCATTTTGGATTCTTGTGGTTAACCATTGGGTAGTTGGGAAAGTTGGGGGCAACTTTGCCTTTTAGGTCAAATTGTGTTTCCAAACATCCATTTTGTGAACATTGGGTGAGTTAGCTTTTAGCATATGGTCAGCTTTCAACATTGACAAAATAAATAAATAAATAATTAACTAAATCTCTGAACATGAGTTTGCTAGTGCAAACTAATAATGTCTTAGTACACCATAATATTATGCTCCAAAAATTAAGTTACAAAATGTGAGTTCATAGGCATGTGGCCAAGTTATTTGGCCAATAAAAGATTGAACCATCTTTGGTGGTTTTGTTTTACAAATGTATGACCTTTTCAACATCCTTATAGAAAATATTTTTTGGCTCCTAAATTCTTTTTTAAATTTTTTTAAAAATTGGGGGAGTTTTTGGGCGGTTAGGATAGAATACATACAACCACCATTGTGGTCGGTATTCCGTTGCCAAAAAATAAAATAATTTTTCCATCGTTGGTCAATTATTTCATTATTTGAGTAACCTCGGGGTCCATCTAGGGTTTTGACATTTTTGGGAATCAAAGAACCTCGGGTGATGTTTGGTTGGGTTCCTTCAAAAACCCTCTAAGAATTAATTGGCAGTTTTTCAGGAAATAATGGGCAAAGGACCAGCAGTTTCACAAAAGGTTATTTGACCGGTTCTTAGATTTTTTGCAAACCCACAGATGTCGTACAGAAAATTTATTTCTTCAGAAAAAAAAATTTAGAACTGAAATAGCTCTCTGATAACCGCCGGTTATCTGATGCCGTTTCGGATCCGAGACTAATAACACTGGTTTATTGTCGATATAATGGTACCTAAATTTCGCCCTTTTTTGTTCGGGCGGTCGTTTTTTTTTTTTTTTTTTTTGGTTGGGGTGGGGTGCCCACACCTAATCAATCTTTAAAAAGCAGTCATATGTTTGGTAACCTCGCCCAGGTCTCAAGAATATTTTGTGGTCTGTTTGTTTTGGTAACCTCACCCAGGTCTCAAGAATATTGGGCAAAGTTTTGTGGTCTGGTTGTTTTGGTAACGTCACCCAGGTCTCAAGAACATACATATATATATATATATATATATTACACAAGTTTTGTCTTGGGCAATCCCAGCCAATCGTTTCGAATCCAACGTGCGGAATCAAATCCCGTTCTTTTGCTTTTTAATTTACTAGTAAGTTTTGTTTTTTTCTTGTTTTTGTTGATCACCACCACCGACAGGACCATTTGGCCCGGGATAATGTCGCCCGGGGAAAATAGAGTCGCCCGGGGAAATCGAACCCAAGAAAAGAAGGGGAAATTTGGAAAACTATGGGAATCCTGTCATCTTTTTTATTATTTATTTATTCTTTTTTTAAATGGACGGTGATATGGGCGGAATCTTGGGGCTCTGTGCCACTTTTGTCCAAAGGAAGATTGTTTAAGCAAAAGTGGTGGTATGGGTAGAATCTAAATTTCAATTGGATAGCTAATAATAATAGGGTTTTTTTTTTTTTTTTTCAATTTTTTGATGTAAGAATTTTTTTGAGTTTTTTCAAAAAAAAGAAAAAATAGTGGAAATATTCACAATTTTAAACCAATTTCTTTATTAAAAATCACAATTTTTTGGTGACAAAATTTGTTAGAAATGTTTTTAAAATTTTTTTTTAGGGTAATTTCTGATTGAAATTTGTTTGAGGTCAAATTCTGATGTTTTTAATTACCTTTTACAATTCCAGAAATAATTAAATTATTTTTAGTAAATGCTTTTTTTTTTTTTTTGAAATTTAGCTACCCATAACAATGCCAGAATTTTTAGAAACTTTGTTTGCTACTTTAGTGTTTGTGGTGGGTCATTTTTGCTTATGGGCCAGGTCTTTGAAAGTGCTGAAATTTCAGGAAATTTCAGGAAATTTTTATTGTTATTGTCAGAGTGAAAAAATGGCAAAAAAAATTATTTTTAAAAAAAAATGACCAAGAAGATGTTTGAATGATAAAGGTATTATAGTAATAAAATAGCTCTACCCTTTTATAGCAAGGTTTTTCTAATTTCATTTAACTCGAGGCCATGTCCAAGTTTGTACTAGTGCTTTCTTTAAGAAGCCGCTCATTGTGTAATGGCTCTCTTGCCCCTTGTGGCAAGTTCAAAGTTCAAACCAGCAAAAGTTAAAATTGGAAATGTTTCATGAAGTTCCCCCCCCAAAAAAAGGTTTAAATTCAATTGTGTGGTTTCCTCTTCTATTAACAAAAGGAATATACTAGTATTATCTAATGTTAAAATTGGTTGTAAATTTTCAAATCTTTTCCCAATTAGTGTCCTTTTTTTGGCTACATTTAGCCAGTTGGCTATTATTTTTTAAAAGTGGCTAAAACAAATTGTGTACTTAAAAGGTTTCCTAGTTGCCAAACTTCAAAAAAAAGAATAATTTTTTTTGAAAATTTGCCAGACTTCTCCATTGGGGATTGTCTAGCATGTAGCCAAGAAGTTGAAGGATGCTTAAACTTTTTCCTTTCGTATCTTTTTATTAGCCAGATTTGGCTAAACTATCTTATAGGTGATTGCCATTTCAGCTACATGACATAAATGGGAAAAAAAACCCCGATTCCCTTTGATTATTTGATTTTTTTAATATAATAATTTCTTTTGGGGAAAGACTTAATTTTAATCTTACAATAAAAGTTGGGAAGTTATTGAGAAATCGTGAAAAACCAAACATAATGTAGCTTTTTAGAAAAAAAATTTAAATTATATATATATATATATATATATATAAAATGAAGATTTTCCAATGCCTCCATTCCTTTTAATTTATGAAAGGGAGAGAAAGGGTGGTTTTTTTTCTAAACCCAAAAGCTGAAACCCATCAATTTTAAATGTGTATAGCAATCACAAGCTCCTTTACATCATGTTTTATTATTTATAAATAAAAACTTTGTGACAAAACTTACAAGTCTCCCAATCTTTTACCATCACCAATGATAATATAGAAATGTGGCCATGGACAAAGCTTAGCTATAGGAACTTGAATTCCATGTGTATTTTGGGAATGTTTCTAGTTATTTTCTAGGGTTTACAATGTGAACAAGAAATTGCTTATCTTTATTTAAACAATAGAAACTAATTTGTATTTTCTTTATAATCATTCAATGGAGTGGGATTCAATTTGTGCAAGCTATCACAACAATGGTGCAAGTTATGAAAGAGCAATTTTTTGGGGATATAACTTAGCTGGTTGTTTGTTTTGTTGTGTGTTTGGTTGTAACATTGGAGTTGGAGCGAGATTGGTGTGGATTAGGGATAAGAAGCAAGATGTTGGGAAGCTAAACATCAATTTACCTACTTTTGTATTTGGAGAAAAGAACGTGTCATGTTTGTTTTGTGTTTTGTTTTAATACATTGAAGGGAAGAATGCTCTAATGTGAATTTTTTTGCTCATACATTGATTTTCCTAATTTTTGTTGCATGCAAGATATGCGATATAAGGTAGATGAATTTAGATAGGTCTAGTGGCATCAATGTATATGATGATAGGTTCTAAAAGATCAAAAATGGCCTAATCTATTGGTGGTAAATATTGTTCAAATCCACTACATCCAAGTGTGCTTATAATTGTGGTTCTATGAAGCAATAGGGGATCAAGTACTTGGTTGATGGGACTTTTGAGCCTAGTTTTTGGGTGACTAGTGGGAGAATTTTAAAGGTACCAATGTCTAATGAATTTTAGGGTTATTGATTGTCTAAGGTTTATGCTTGTTAGTGTCACCTTGGTTTTTCACATGGGAACTAAGGTATTTTTCTTGCTTGGCATATAGTGGTGGGAAGAAAAGGAATTATGTGTTGATTGCTCATTAATGTCTTGTGTTAATTGCCATATTGGAAAAACATGATAGTCCATTGAGAGGAAATCTATAAGGATCTTATTCCTCTAATGTCTTTAAGTTGAAATCTATAGTATGGCTAAACAATTTGTTGAATGAAAATTTTCTAGTGATTAGATTTAACATTGTAATCTCTATATCTTCCGCATATATATTTTAAATAGACATTGTGTGTTGTATTAAGTGTGGGTGGGCATCATAACCGATTTTTGGTTTCAATTGCACATCAAAACTTTTCAATAGTTGGAATGTTTATATACATTTCCTTGTTTGAAGGCAAAACTTGGGAAAAAGGGCCATGGAATGGGATTTTCACAAAGGATTCTATTTCTCAAACACATTTGACACTCAACATCCAAAGAACAATGCAAAAACAACAACCACATCATATTGGGTGTAGCAAAATTTACGTGGTCCTATGACAAGATGCATGCGCATGTATGTGCATCTATTTTTGTACCAAAATGGATTCAACATTAATTATATTATTTTCTAAAGTGCTAAAATTTCTAAAAATTTGTTGGCCCAAATGCCAAAATTTGAGAAATTCAAAATGTCCTTGTTGAATGTTCTAGAACCCTAACAAAACTACTGTGGATTACAACTTTGCGCAACAAAAAATCATGATTCAAAGGCTTTTGAAACCATAGCAAAAGACCAATGGTATATTACCGGAACACATATTCTACTTTCTTCTTCTTCAAAAGAAGTTGCAAATGATGTGGTGATGGAGGATTGCCATATCTAGTTCTTGTACACATCAAGTCTTCGACAAGTCTTCTAACCAAATGCACTAGTAGCAACAATAGTAGCTTCTAATGTTGCCACATGTGAAGCCTACTTTTTTTTGGCAAATGTTAGAGGGCTCATATTGTAACATCTTGTAGCTTCTATTACTTTCCACAATTATGTCATTGTGTGACCAAATATCACATTCACGACACTTGAGTTCTTCTTCTCACAAGAGCCAAACTATTTCTTTGCAAACAAGGAAGAAGAAACTTTGTTCCATTCCATGTTGCTTTTGTTATTAGTGGGAATGATGTTACTATAGTATGTTGTTGCTTCAACTATTGGTGGCAACGATGAGGGAAATGTTGTTGGCACTTATGCTATTAGTGTCAATGGCAAAGGAGCTATTGCTTGTTGTAACAATGTTTGTTGGAACAAAATTGAAAGAGTTATTGCTCGTCATAATAGCACCAAAAGAATTGTTGTTTGTTACATAGTAATCATGCTTATAGCAACATTGAGGGAGTTGTTGCTTGTTGTAGCAACACTAGAAGAGCTACTTATTGTAGAAGCACCACCACCATGGATTTAAGTGAAACACACCTTCACACGCACTCGAGTTTTTTGGGGCTTGATGACAAAAGTTTTTTGTTTATCAAATTCATTACAACAGGAAAGATGCCTTTAAATTTAAATCCTTCACAAGTGGTGGAAGTATATTACCAAATCATTAAATGAGAGGTGGGTGTAGCCTCATTATTTGCCCCCAAAATTGGTCTGTTGTGTTTATTCCCAAAAAAGGTTAAACTTGTGTTTCTCTTGGCTGCACGATTGTTGGTAAAGACCCAAAAGACTTATGTAAGGAAATTGATGAAGGTGAGGTGAAAATTCTAGAGTATTTAGAGAGAAACATTTTGCCATAACTTTTTTTATTATTAAGGTTGAATTTTGTTTTCTAACTTGCAAAAGTTGGTGAGATTTAAGTGGAACACATCTGTTGTTAACATGGGTGTTTTTTTTTTTAGGAACATGCAAGATTCCTTGCTTTAATGAGCTCCATCCCTAAGGTCCACACTTGCACAAACAAGATCTAGACGACATTGAAATGGTATGGCATTATTCATGTTGGTTTTCTTTTCCTTTCCTTGAGCAATTATGTGAGTTTGTTGTGTATGTGTGTTTGTGTCTAAGGATTGTCATAGAGGGAAGTGAATCATGAAATGATCATCCTTTAATCCATGATGTGAAATAGTTCAATAATGTGTTCACACATTTGGTGTGACATTTTATAGATGATTCTTGAAGAAACCATCAAGCTTATGTGGGTTGTTGTCATATGAGAAAATCATAACTACACAACATTTGTTGTTGGTGAATGGTCAACTAGATTGACATTGAGTATTAATGATGAGGACAAGCAAGTAAGAGACACAAACTTTTATGTAGATGAAACTATGTAAGCTTGCTAGCATCATGATTTTCATTCATGGTGTAATAATTTTTTTTACTTCCAAAGAATTGTGAACTTTTAATGCTTTTGTCCCTTGGGACAAATTATGAGACTAGCTAGCACAGGCGATTGTAGCTAAGATAGTTTATGGCACAAGCCAAATGGCCAGAATGCAATTGCCGTGATATGATCACAAAGCCATGAATTTTTTACCTATATGGATGTTTTATGTTTCCTAGTTAACTACTTCAGGCTTCTTGTGCTACTAACAGGTGTATAATTTATAGTTGTGATTGCATTTGTTTGTTGTAAACATTTTTCCATTATTGTCAATGTTGCTTCTATTAGATCTATTTCCATATCTATTTCATTATGTTCTTTAATGTTTAGTGTGACATTGAATAAAGAAGTGGTTGCATTTGCCTCTGTTGTAGCAAGTTGAAATTCATTTTTGAATGTTCTAATAATATATGTCTTATTCCATCCTTTGATAATGGTAATTTCTTCCATGTTTTGCATTTATTTCCATGCACAATGTAACCATTCACAAATGCAAGGCTTCAAGTCATTCATATTGAAGTCAATTTTTGGATTTTGGTTATCTTCAATCTATCGTTTAATGACTGCAATAGTCCAAGAGTTGAAGTGTATTTCGAATGTATGTTTTAGTGGCTGTTGTAGAATGACATTTGTTGGGTTTAGGGTTTAGGGTGGAGGACACTAATGTAATTAGTTGGAATCAATGTCACCAAAATATTTGGGTGTGTTTCCTTCATTTAATCCAAAAAATCATGGCTCTTTTGCATAGACCAATAGTCCAGCAACCACACAATCTTTTAATTTTCCTATAATCTTAATTGACAAATTTGAATGTGTAGGTATGGCAATAAGATCATATGGATGAATTGTTTCATTGTTTCCAATATTGATTAATGGTTTTCATTGAAGGTAAGATCCCAACTTGAATTCAGGCATTTGTTTTTTCCTTCATTAGGTGGTGGTAGACAATTATGAGTAGTATTTATAAACATAATATGAAGGGGCAGTAAGAAACCAATTTGTAGTTGAAGATACAACCATTGCAATTTGTCTTTTGTTTTCAACCTTTAAAACTTGAAAATAATTCATTGTGCTTTGATCCTTTACTCTCCCAAACTTCCTTTCTCTTACTATTGGGATGAGATGAACACTTATGTACAATCATTATTAACAACTAGGGATGGAGGAATGTGATAAAGTTTCACTAGGTAAACTATTCAATAAACCATGTTTCATTCTTGTTTATAGTAGTTAGGTGGTAGGTTACTTGCTATTGTTATGACCACTCTAAAAGACCAATTCATGTATTGTTTCATGAATTAACATGTTCATTATCTTGTGATTGTAAACCCTCCAAGGCCTTCTAACTGCAAGATTTGAAGTGTTGTAGATTTTATCATTCCATGAAAAATAGGTTGCACAATGTTGGGTGAAAGTGCATGTCTAACTTTTTTCATTTTTTGTAACATGGCAACAAGTGAGTCATGAACATCTTGGTAATCCTCCAATGCATGCATAGATTCCCAAACTATCGCAACTTGCACTACATGTTTATAGTTTGGTTTTAATTCACCACTTGTAGTGAATCATTCCCATAAACATGCCTTATTCAATTTTTCGTAAGGACTTGGCATGTTGGGTTTTGAATGTTGTTTTTAGAAAGTGTAGTGCTTCAAAAGTGTTACCATTTTTTTGATTAGAGCAGTAATGGGAGGCCACAACTGAGGTTGAAACCACTTTGTAGGATTATTTATTTTTTGACCACTTCCCATCATCTTTTGTAGGTGACAATCCTCTCTTCTTTTATTGTTTCTTGTTTTTGGTAGGTTCTTCATCCTCTCTTTTTATCTCTTGCGGAGATAATATTGTAACTATAACCTTTCTTAGCCTACCAACATAACACTTTGGTTTGTTGACAATTGATTGCTTTTGAACAACTTGCTCATTGAAAATTTGTACACCATGTTTCAATTCCATTTTTCTCTCCTCACTTGTAATGCTTTTGGACATTGCAAATTTTTATCAAAAACTTTGTAAATCACAAAAGTGAAATCCTCTCCAAAACCTCAATATCATTTAAGAAAAATTTCATGAATAGGCTTTCACCATATTTTCATATAGACTTGTTGCTTTCTAAGTTTGTTAAAAGAGAAATTATAAGAGAAATAAGAATCAAAATTGTGAAAGCAAACAATTTAATTAAGAAACATAACAATTGAAATGAATTTCAAATGACTGAAAAATGATTCTTAGATTCATCCATGCTGAAAATAAAAATATCTTTCACAATTTAACCCAGAAATATTAAAAAATAAATATTTTATGTGCCAAAATGAAATGTGATAAATAAATAAATTATTTCACACTAAATAGCTGAATTCATTTAGCCAAATCCGTTTGGGTATTACAATATCTATCTACCCTTTTTAGCAAGTAAGTACTAGCTCATCCCAAATATCCCCATCATCAATTTACCACTTGGCCATCATCAATGAGGAAAGAGGATTCGGGAAATGACTAAGGCAAGCATAACTCTTGTTCTCTTCTGGATGATGCCTTCCTTGACTTGTGCGCTAAGGTTGCACTGGTCTCTACTAGGTAACTTGGGATTGTTGGACAACTTGTGGATGAATTCCATCCATTTTGGTGGATGTTACAATGTGTTATGGCATGTGTAGTACCAAGCACGGTTTTTTCTTTTTTTTTCAATATTGTGGTTTTCATGGTTTTGTGATTTTTTGTTTTCATTTTCTTTAACAATGTTTTTTTTAGTTTACAGTTTAAAAATTCCAATTTTAGTTTTACAAAAAAAATTGTCTTCACAATGCAAAAGTTTGCCCAAAAGAAAACTATGGCTATGGCCGCTTAGGTATATGAAGCTTACATCCATTGAAATATTAAGGAAGGTAGTTTGTTTGTTTTGTTGAGGTGTTGTCATATTGAGATTTCCCAAACCATGGCACCCACTATTACTCTCTTGGTATTGTTAATGAAAAGCTCACAATGAGTGGCAGTGCACTGAGGTGGTTTTGTAATGTTTAGACCTACGATGCAAGAGTTATTAAAATTTAAGATTACTTTGTCATTGAAAATTCAATAAGAACAGAAATATATATCATAAGGGAATGGGGGTGTGCTATGGTACTATTGGAAAACCCCTAATGAATGAGGTTGCATGAAGGTGATTTCATAAATTTTAGACCTAAGGTCCAGGAGATATTGAATTTTGAGTAATATTATCATTGAAAATTCAATAAAAATAAAAACATTAAAAATATTAATAAAATTTAAATTTCAGACTTAGATTGAAAGAGGTGTACCATTTGCAATTTCAGAATTTGTTGAATGTTTATGATATGTGCTCAACAACAACTGGGCCACAGATGACACTAGCTATACATGAGATGGGGAGCCTCACCCTTGGTAAACACTAGTTAAAAAAAGTGTCAAAAATAAAGCTATCAAAGGGCCTTAGATGATTGCCTAGATATTCTTTGTTGTAAACAGCACTAAATGAACAAGGGGTGCATCACAACACTGTAGCCTTGCCATTTACATGAAAAAATTATCTCAAGGCAAAAGAAAAATTATGAAACCTCAAATATTTTCACCATGCAAAAATATAAGCTTCAAAAAATCCTCTAAAAGAAACCAAAATCCTTCAAGATATTATAACTCTATAACTAATCTCAAGTTTCAACACAAGCCAAAATATCATCTTTCAAAAATCCTCATATGAAAAATAGACCTATTATTATTACCTATTATTATTCCCTTAAGCTACAATAATACTCTATAATGAATCTAAACACAAAATCCTTGCCTTGGTAGGCAAGGCCAACAAATATCACGGAACAAAGAAAACCCACAAATTAAGGTAACCACGGGTTGGTTCATTTGTAGGTTAAGAACCTTGAAGGCTCTATGTGTTAGTAGATGGATAATTATATATATCTTGTTGATTTCCGTGTGATGGTCTCGTGCCGACGACATAAAGCAACCCATCGATGCTTTAAAGCTTCAGAAGCATTGAAATTATGCGGTGTCAAGTTCTAAGGAGGAGGCGTTTACCCCCCTCATCCCCTTGGATTAAGCATTGTGGCATACAATTCATGCACATTCAATTCAAGGCCTTTAAAGTGGAGGCACACAAAATCCACTAACGGTTTTATGCTTTGCGCCGTTACAACTTACATGCATCTTTGGATCCCCAATCGAATTTTAAGCTTTGTGGGTGCTACACATCATGCAATTTCAAGGATAAAGTGGGGGAGCACCAAAAAGCAAGTATACAAAGCACCATGCAACTCGATGAAGGAATAGGAATCCCAAGACAAAAAATAAATTTGTTATCAAAAGCAAAATTGTACAACATTATTGTTTTGTTTCCTTTTTAGCTCTTTGAAAAAATTTATGTTAGCATGGGAGTTGGGCATGACCATGATGAGATTTCCTTACTAAACTACACTAGGTATTAGCTCCCTTGAGGTGGACTACTTTCTTGGTTGCTTGTTTCTCTACTACCTATACCCACTAGTAGCAACCGAGTAGCCTCGGACCTACATAAGAATCATCTACATGATTAATCTAGTTACTTTTAGAAGCCACCTATGTCCTACCTATCAACCTACCTACAAGACCTACATTTTACATTCATCTACAAAAGTAGACCTTGTAGCCTAGAATCTAGACCACCCACAATAACTGAAAACATCCAAAAGGCCCGAGAGGCTCCAGAACTTTCAAGGTTAAACCCTAGAAATGAATGGATTGGTACTGAGCTCCATGAGATCATCCATTTGGTATAGAGGGGGTGGGGTTGTGGGGGCACAACAAGGAGAAGTTTTGGAGTCTCAGAAAGATGATGGGAAGTTGTCACTATTGAGAAAAGAGTGGCCAACACAAAAGGTGGAAATATAGTCAATCTAGAGGGTACTCAAAAGGAGACCTGAGTGGTAATGACTAATTACTCGAGCAATGAAATTGGACAAATTCAAGGGTGCCCACTTTGCAAAAGGGAAAGGCAAAAGGGAAGACAACCTACCACCCACCAGTACTTGACTCAGAAGAAGCAAGGCCTTTATTTTTAAGAATTGTGATATTGAAAACTTGAGAAACTTTCCAAAAAAATTGCAAAATTTAGTCTAATTTACACTAAAGAAACAAAATTTTCCCAAAAACTTTATGTGGGAAAAGAAAGAAACATTGCCAAGAATGGGGAGGAGTAGGGGTGTGGTATGTCAGGGCATTTGTAGTGCAATACAAACCAATTGTTGGAAGAAAAGAAATGATGACTAAAAAAGGGCGACCATCCATCCATCCAAGTCTTTGAGTTGATAGTACTTTATAGATCCAAGTACATGAAACAATAGTTTACTTGTTTTTGTGACTAACAAAAGGATTTCCACAATAAAAGTCATCTCCAAAGTGGCAATCACAATAATAATTCCTCTCCTTACATGAGTTGCCTCTAAAGCCCTCACACCACACCATGGGTAGATGCAAGATGGGAAGAATATTAGGTCTTGTAGCATCACCTATGATGACAATTTGCTAAAATGTATGCCCAATATTTGGAAATAACAATACCCAACAAATTTATGAGAGCTTTGAGGAGATTATGATAACAAGATGTATGTTTGCTCATCCCAAATATGAAAACCAACTTTTAAGAGCACAATTTCAAAAACATCATGAACAATGTCAATGCATCACAATATGTTCACTTTTGCGGACACAACAAAGTAGATGGATACTTGTAAGGTTAATACTTTGGTTGTACGACGCAAATTGAGGTGAACATTGAATTGATGTGTGAAGAAGGCCAATGTGGATTCAAAACATTATCGATAGGATTGTTGCAAATAATTGTTATCATACAAGAGAACATCTTTGGGAACTCTGGATAGCCATTCTATTACATAGTGCCTTCAGATCCATTTGTCTTGAAGAAGAAATTGTTTCTTTATTTGAAAGAAATGAACAAAATTACATGGGTTGCAACATCAAAGGAAGTGGCAGATTTGCTCTAAAAAATTTATGATTCCCCAAATGTGAAAAAGTGATTGGATGAATTTAGGGGAACCCTAAATTTTGATCACATTTGCAAAGGCAAGTTGGTGTCCAACTGTTTGCTGATGTCAAGTACACTTTCTCAATGCAATGGCAACAGGCAGACATTGTCCAATTAGCCCTGACTGGGTAATATGGTGAGAGCTTGATGAAAATATTGCACTTGGTCACGAGACCTGATATAATCCGAGATTTAGGGTTTGGAGGGTTTGGCATGTGCTATGTAGTTATATGGTCCATCCGTAAAACCCATTATTTGGTAGGTCATTTTAGCCTATGAATTGCTAGTGCCACAAACCATCCTTCTAACATGTCTATAGGCCCAATCTCTTTTGTGTCTTTATGGAATTTTGCACTTTTCACTTGTTTGGCAACCTTGAAAGGAGCTTCATGTCGTATTCTTGCACCCGCGCCAAAAAGGTTGATCTTTCTCTCGAGCCCATATGAGGCTAAGTCATTTTCCCCCTGATTTGTATGGAACTTAGGTTCATTCCATTTGCCGACCTTTGTCTATATTCTCTTTTCTAGCCTGTGAATGGGTTCAACCTTTGTGAAGCATGTCTTGAAAGTGAAAGGACTTAGGGTGACTTGATGGTGCAGCAAATAGAAGCGAGAGGTGTATGAAGATATGCATCCATAGAAAGCCTCAAAATGTGGTAAAGAATGTCTCATTTGGACAAGATGATGGATATTGGCAACATGGAGAGAAAACCAAACAATCTTGCAAACAAAGCTACTACAGAAGTCCCAATACACCCACTCCTCTTGGACCCCACAATCATTTAAGTAAAATCCAACATGAAAGAAACTTGGAACTTGGGACTTTGGTAGGATTCGAATTGTGAGGTCCTAGGAGGCATAATTCACCGTCAAAACAAACATTGCAAACAAGGACAAGGAATTAGTTGACCTATTGAGTGCAGGTGGTGAGAGGGGACATGAAGAATCATGCATTATGGAAAGTTTGTCTAGGAAAGTTTGTTTCAAAACTTGAGTGAACAAAGAAAGAGTTGTCAAACAAGCCACTTGGAGTTCATGATGATTTGAAGTGGACAATCAATAGAAGATTGCTTACTAAACTCAAGTGCTTCAAGATTGAGTTCAATGCCCTTCATGGAGGAAGTTGATGTTCTTTTTGCAAATTGATAGATCTCCCTTTGATTGTGTCTAGGGTTTTTGTCACATTGCTTGGCCTCTAAGATTTTCTGTTGCTTGCTGAAAGAAAAGTGCTGGGTTTTAAAGGTATTATGTGACCAGTTTCTAGGTTCACTTTGATCCACATTTGATGTTGTTTTGTATGATTAAAGGTTAAGTGACACATTTTGATTGGTGGTTTGTTTTGGGCTCCTTTGCAAGAGTTATTTCTTCCAGTTTTTTTTGGTAATAAAACAATTTGAAAATAAATCCTTGAATCACTTCATGCTCCAATGCATTTTTGGAAGGATGTAACTTACTTATTGGAAACATTGTACTCTACAATCAAAGACAAGGTTGCGATAGAATTAGTGTGGAGGATGTTGAATACATATTACATATCATGAATTGTATCAAAATTAATAATAATAATATAAAAAAATGGTAGCGAATCCCTTAGGAGCATAAAATTTACCTTTGTTTTGGTTTGGAATTAAGGTAAAAAAATGGGAATATTGCTCCACCATGTTTATTCCTTCAAAGGGGGCTCCAATCATTTAGTAACTCTAACTCATGACAAACACTTTGGAAGTCCTTCAAACCCCATTCTAATGAATAACCATTCAATAAGAATAGTAGTGAGCACCCCCCAAAAAAAAAGGGATTTCTTCCCAAAAACATTATCTCTCTCTCTATATATATAGACTTTCAGTGTGAACAGGGTCACCTCATCTCCCTCAAGGTCACAAGATTTCTTTGTGATTTTTTTTCCCACTAAAGGACAAGTCCCGAGTCAAAATTTCCTTCAATTTGGAAGAAGGCAAGGTTGAGAGTAAACCTTCACCCTGAGGGGGCAAATTTGTTGCCCTTCATTCAAGCTTGAAAGTAGGTGTATGTATGTATGTATACCTGAAGATCTAGTGGGGAATCATGCCAAAAACAAACCACCACCATGTACAAATGAGAAAGTCTAAAAGAAGGCACTATCATAAGCAATCACCCAAAATAAGCAAACATGCCTCTTTGACTACTGGAAAAAAAAGGAGACATTTGTAGAAATCTTCTTCATCAATCTGCAGAAATATATTCCCCCAAAATGAACTGCTAAATTCAAATAGGTACCAAATTCAAATAGGGTTTAGGTTTAGGGTACTAAACCCTAAACCCACAATACTCCATTCTAACAACAGTTTCAGCCAATTCATATTAGTACATGTTCAAAAGCTTGATTGAGTCTGATATTAAGCAGCTCATCAACTAATAATGGCTCTAATACCCTTTATGATGGCACATGCAATGGGAAGAATGAGAATTGATGGAGCCATGTTACACGGGTTATGTTAATTTGATTGCAAAAAATGAAATTTGATTAAAAAAAAAGAAAAGCAAGCTAGAAAATTCAACTAAATCTCCATCTATGGGTTAATTCCAAGGGTTGGGTGGTTCTTGTCTTTTATGAAGAACCTCTGGTTCCAGTGCTTTTTAAAAAATAAAAAATAAAAAATGAATTTGGTTCCAAAAACATAAATACACTAATCCAGTTTTGGTTTTGGAAATTAGTTCCAGTTCCTAGTAACCTGGTCTGGAACCAGGGGTTAACCAACAGTTATCCCTGGTTCATTAACATTTTTCCAAAAATTTTGATTCTGGTTTTAGAACTGGGTCTTGGTTTTGGTCTCACTTTTGATTCTAATTCCATAACTGGATCTGGTTTTTAACTTGGTTCTGATTTCAATTCCAAAAATTGGACTTGATTACGGTTCAGTTCCCAGTACTCAGAACCAGAACCGACGGTTCTAACCGGCCAAACTGGGTATAACTGCCCAACACTGGTTAGTTCCAGTTCAAGCCAAAATTTTACCTGCACTAATGCCCAAGTCTCTTCCTTCTGGGCAGAGCCAACAAACCAAAATAAGACTGTCCCAGAACACTTGAACTTGCAACAAAACTTGTAAAAGAAAGACTAACTTGAGGACTAAAACTAAGTACCTACTAATATTACACAAGAATGAGACTCCAAAGCCACGATAGCAGCTTGCAATAACCAGTTCAAAAACTAAAAGCCATAATTCCTAACCATGATTAGCTGAGTGTAAAATCACAGGACCAGTTCACTGGTGTGAATATGACTGAAACCTGAACTCAGTGTGAACAGAACTAATTATAGAATCTCAGGGCTTTTCACACAATCAATTGGGTAGAGGCAAATTTAGCCAGAGAGTGACTTGCCAAAAAAAAAAACTTGAATCAGAAGAGGTTCAATTTTTTTAAATGAAAAAAATTTCTTAATTTATGGATATACAGAAAAATTCAAGCTTGTGAGAAACAAAATAAAAAATTGTCCACTCTAAATAATAATAATAATAATAATAATAATAATAATAATAATAATAATAATAACCACCCCCAAAAGAAATTAAAATAATAATAATAATAATCATTAAATGCAAAATGTTTATGAGACTTTGTAAAATTAATTATACACCACTGCACAATGAATTGGGAGGGAGCCTATTTGGTGAAATTTGCTTGGACATGGAAACCAATTAATTTCATATACATGCTGATGGTCATGATTTGGGCCAAGACTTGCTGTGGTGCACTATTTAGAAGTAAGTGACTATTAACAACTGATGGGGGGGGGGGGGCAAAAAAAAACAGAAAGAATAGAGTAGTGTACCAATTAGTGTGTTCAAAATCAATTAAGTTCCATTTGAATAGAAAATTAATAAAGTGAATAACATTGCAATGCAACTTGAATTGAATTCAGATTTAATCCCGGATCACACTAGTGAGTTGGAACCAATTGTAGTTTCATATACATGATCTTGATCATTAGAAGCTGAACTGCATTCAAATGATCCTGATGATCTGGGTTAAAAGCAGAATCAGAAGCTGCTGCTGCTGCAGCTGCAATCAGCTTATATGTTAGGCTAGGCTGCTGGCTGGCAACACTAGTAGTACTTAGTCTGTTGCTAGCCACTTCTTCTTCTTCTTCTTCTACTAACATATAAGGATTGCAGCAGCAGCTGCTCAATTAGCTAGCTGATCAATCTAGCAGCTAATATACATAATATATATTCTTCAAGGCTCTCTAGTTAGCTAGCTTCAACCTAGAAATTACAGAAGAAAAAAACTTTCCAACAGCTGGGGAAAACAAAAAAAAAACAACAACAACAACAAAAGCAAAACACAAATTTGATATCCTCTTCCCAGCTGCAAATGCTGCTTGCTGCATGCACATTAATTAATTAATTATAAGTTTGGGATTTAATTCTGTCTTGGTTTTGGTGTGAAAATTTGATCTTCATGGCCAATTATCCCACCACGGAAGAGCTGTAGCTGATCCACCAGCTAGGCCTGCTGCATGCTCCACCACAGCATCCACATGAGCTAATTGATTGTGAAATAAGCTGTAATTAATACAAGAATCTGTGGAGTCCTGAAAGATGGTACTAGTTGCAGCTGCTGCTGCTGCACCCATGATGGCGGCGGCCTCATGATCATCTGCTGCATCAGGCTCCAGTTTGATTGCTGTAGTGCACGGGTAAGACGAAGAATCTTGCACAGTTCTAAAAGGAGAGTGATCGAGAACAAGCGGGGGGTCGACGTTGCTGCAGCACATATCTTCCTCGGTTATAATAATACTACTGAAATCAATCATGCAGCTCGCGGCGGGGTTCATAATCGTGTGATCTAGAGCTGCTGATCCCCCCATGAGCTCGTGGGAGTAGCCGGAGGAGGAGGAGGAGGAGAAGCTGGAGGAGAAGCTAGTACCCAGCAGCTTGAGGTCCATGACTTGTGTTAGCGGAGAAAGTGTAGTGCAGCTGTCGATGTGGCGAGGGCTGTCAGCGTCTAGTATTTCGCTTGACGGGCTGGCGACTGTCGAGCTAATTGGTGATCCATATTCCAGCTGCTTCGACCTGCTTGTCCAGCAGTTGCTGGGCACTTGATCTTGATCGGGAAGAAATGATGATCTCGCGGATTCATGAAGATTCTTGATCTGTACATCGTCAGCTGATCTGCAGCAGCTAATATTATTGGAGAGTTCGACTACCAGTTTCGACTCCGG
>Ga0116227_10001427_pt1 | contig 53146 bp, 53 predicted proteins | sample S1TSphgellanicum_FD_89693 | JGI IMG/M metagenome (GOLD analysis project Ga0116227, IMG submission 89693) | Host-associated microbial communities from peat moss isolated from Minnesota, USA - S1T2_Fb - Sphagnum magellanicum MG | ecosystem: Host-associated > Plants > Peat moss > Unclassified... | reverse complement strand
TTGTGTAGATGTATTTGGTGGGTTTGTTTTTGGGTGGGTTGTCGGGGGGGGGGGGGGGGGGTGGGCGGGCGGGGGGGGGGGGGGGGGGGGGGGGGGGGGGGGTGGGGAACCAGTACCCACCCATTCATCCATGCAGGATGAATGATATATGAACAAGAAACACTTTTTCATTGTATTCCTGTCCCGGTGTAAACCCTTATCACAGTGGTTAGCTATGTACCACCTATCCAAGTGCATCATCTACTTGCATAGTAGCTACTATAATGTCACATACCTATCTACATAATATTCATTTATATTGCAGGTCATTTAAACAGCCTTTTTTAACTGGTGAAATTTTGCCAACATGTGAAACTAAATTTTCTTTTAAAAAAACCTGAGAATGAAATTATTTTTAAGGGTTTCAATCACTAGAAGTCATAAAATAGTGTCAAATATTATTTATATTTGGTTTTTCAGTATGTAGCCAAAAATATAGAAGAATGGTTAAAGATCCATCCTTCTTGAATTTGATTTATATCAAGATTTGAATATTCATTCCTGAATATGGTTGCCACTATTTTTTTACATCTTCCTATGGATGATAGCCATTTTGGCTCCATTAAAAATTTCCTTAAAAAAAAACACTGATCTGAAATGAAATGAAATGAAAACCCATCATGATGCATGAGATTGGTCTGTCAAAAAAATCACTAACCCATATGTCAAGAACAGCATAATATTTCTTACAAGGGGTGGTGGCTCTTTACAAATTGTAAGAGCATCTCCACCGGCAGCACTAAAATGGTCAGTAAAAAGTACTTTAGATGACGTACAACACTTAAATGGTGTGAAAATGAGTTTGGACTTTGGACCTGTAAATATGCACAAGATACAATGATTTCACAAGAGCCAGCAAAAGCAAAGAGAGACAATGATGACTCTCAATCGGTCGGTCATAATGATTGGTCTAGGTGGTGGCATTGAACTAGGTAATCCATCATTTTATATTGTCCAATTTTTGGCCTTGCCTTCCCAGGCAAGGATATTGTGTTTAGATTCATTATAGAGTACACTAGCTTCAAAGGATTTTGGCCCCTAGGTAATAATAATAGGTCTATTTTTATCTGAGGATTTCTGAAAGATGAAATATTTTGGCTTGTGTTGAAACTTGAGATTTTGTTATAGAGTTCTAATATCTTGAAGGATTTTGATTTCTTTTTAGAGGATTTTTTGAAGATTATATTTTTGCATGGTGACATTTTTGAGTTTCTGTAATTCTTCCCTGGATGAGTCCTTGGGTGTGTGGTAAACCCGTACCAGGATCCTGAACGAGTCCTCAGCAAGGGGACCCACCCAGTTGGTTTAGATTAGGTTTTGTAACAAGTAATATCTTGCATTGGTGTCATTGGAAAGATCTTCAACATTATGTCCCCCACCTTTCAAGATATTCCAATTTCCTTCTTTCACTATTAGAGTCGGTCCATTTTAGCCCCATTCCCAAGGAAGTTGGACATTAGTTAACAAATGATCATCGGTGGCAACAAACTTAGCTCTCACTTTACATCCCCATCTATTGGTTGCCCTTGTCCACTTCTTGTCAAACCTTTGAGGTCTTACCTTGCCATACAACTTGATCATCACATTGTTTACCCCTTAAGAGGGTAAGCTCCTTATGTATGGATATCACCGTTACTTGAACGCCTTTATAGTTGACGATTTGGCACAATCTACTCATTCATGAATGGGATTCCAAACCCAATTGTTGGATTCAAAGTTTACACATTCAAAAATTGTTATTACAACTTTTAAGAATAAAAACATCCATTGTCACTTACTAATCCCGTCTCAAAATCAAGTGTGTCCAAGGAAAACTAGGTGCAATCACAATCAAACGAAACAATAATAACAAAAGATTCAAGGACTATAGTCCTTTTTGTCTTTTTGTGGTCATTTTCATTCTCTCATACAAAGGACTTTTTGAATTAATTTTTTTTACAATATATATATAATTTTTTAGCACATCACACTTTTTGTATTGATTTTTTATGAATAACTAAGATTTTTTTAATGTACAAATTCTACCAAATTTTGCGTTTAATTTTCAAAAAAATACTAATTTCAAGTTATATGAAAATATGGTAACTATTTTTTGTATCATAAATTATAACTTGGCTTTAGATGTCATGTACATTGACATGTGGTAAAAGACCCTTGAAATTTCAAATTTGTGTACAATAGATTTAAAAGTTTCAAATTTCACAACTTTCAAATTATCAATGTTTTTAGAATGTGCATAATAAATTAAGATCATTTCAATAAAAAATCATCAAAATTATTTTATTAAAAGAGTTTTTAGCTTAGTAATTTAAAGAATTGGTTGGTTTTGATGCAATTATTGTTCAAGTTCAAAGGTCCTTTATTAAAACCAAAACCCAAAATAAAACTAGTTGAATTTTTATTTTGATTTTTTTAACATTCATATTAATCATTCAACACAACTTCATATGATTAACATGGCATTAAAGTGACACCAAAAATATATATGTAACAAAATTACAATTTTCAAAATGGTTTTGATGGTTGTTTAACATAATTTTTTGCTTGTTTGATTATGATCACACTCCAAGGGCAAGTTGTTGGAGGGTAGTGTTGTGAACATTGCATAAAATGGATGTCATTTCTTTCTTATTTGTTCCAACTCTAAAGCTATTCAAATGTCATAGTCAAGCAAATTGCACATTATATACTCGATGCATTTTTTCCTTTTGTTCCTCTTCACACTACTTTTCATATGCCTTGTCAACAAGTTCAAATAATTTGTACTCAACGTAGTCATAAAATAAATTTTAACTCGGCAAATCTCAAAGCTAATCACTAGGTGGACTATAATTGTCATTAGTTTTTTCTCCTCGTTTATGCAATGAAGTTGCAAAAGGGAACTAGATTTAGGCACACACATGCATTCCAATTTGATCACCTCCCAACTAGTCCATGACACACATGACAAAACTAAAAGTTGACACAACATAGTCCAACACGCCATTGTAACACTATGACACATGTCATGCATAACATATAACCTAAACATTATGATGTTACAATAACACAAATATTGAAAGAATGTAACTAATCATTGTCACAATGCTAGCAAAAGTGAACAATGAACTAATAAGATTGACTTACATTGTAACTAAACATTGTTATCTTGATACAAACTAAACACTTGAATAATTACATTATAACACCATGCATGTTATAATTTAACTAAACAATAACTATACATTGTAACAATGCTTGTTTATATTATAAAATAATAACAATGTACCTCCACTAATCTAAAATTGTGATTAAAATTACATGCTATGATTAAACAAGATTAAAGTGCCACATTATGATGATATCAAAAGAATTAGGATGAAAAAAATACATAGGAAAAAAAGGTCCAACAAAGGGTGAAAGCATACTACTTGCCCTTCAAAAATTGTAGTTACTTTAGTATAATCTTTTTGCAATTATTATTTTTGATAATTTATGGACATCACATTTTGGATTATTTTTTCTTGTTTTAAGTATATTTGATTAACCTTAGACTTAAGTTAGTCAAAAATAATAATAATAATTCAAAAAATATTGAAAAACTTGAACATATGGAATATATTTGTGACAAAAAAATACATATATACTTCAAAACTATGGTTATGGTTGCAATTTTTGGGAGAATTTTTTATATGGTGAATGATATTGATGTACATCGATCAAATCTAGGACCATTTAGAAGTTTAAACATTTTGAATGAAACTTTGTTAAAAATTTGTGTTTTTTGACATTTTAAAACAATAAATGCATAATAATATCTTCTTTTTAGGAAAAAACCACTATCATATTAAAGAAGAAGAAATGTTGTAATTGAACATTGCATTAATTTTTCAGTCCTTTGTTTGTTAATGTTTCATGAATCACAAACATGTGGCCTTGTGGCCATTAAAAAATGTAAATTATATACTCTATGTACATTAATTTTATCTAGTCATCTTCATCTAATTGTTGAATCAAGATTAATTTTGACTAAAAGTGAACTTGAATTCCAAATTGTTGTCATGTCAATTCTAAAATATTTTGCTTGTGTTTAAGATTGCCAAAAAATGTCATCAATATTTCAACTTATTGAGTATTATGATACTTATTATGCATCATTTTTTAAATGAAAAGTGGTTCACCTTTATTGTGCTTTCACCCAAAAGTAGTTTCCTCACCTAAATGTTTTTCATAACAATTTCACCCTCAATTTTGGATTTGTTTAAATTATTTGCACCTTCATTGTTGTTTGTACCTATTTTTCATTAAATCAAGGCTTTACCAAAATAAAATCTTGCAGATATTGTGAACTTATATTTAGTTCGATTAAATGATACCCAATTTTGCTCACTTCAAGGCTACACTTTGATTAAGTATGAAACTTGGATTACAAGATCAAACTAAGGCCCAAAGACAAGGTGACTTCAAGGATAATTTTACAATTCTAAATTAACAATGTAATTTGTTGAATAAAAATTTCTCATTGACCTTGGGTTTTGTTTTGTGGTCTATATCATTTTTCAATACCTTGCAAGTTCAAATTATTTATGGAGAATAATTCACCTCCATGTGGTTCTCCGCCCATTATTAATTTTCCATTTTCAATTGGATATCAAATGGGTGGCTCTTGTGTTGGAAATTGCCTTTAGTCATGATTTGATGTTCAAGGTGTACACTATTGATTCCAAAGGTGTAATGGATTGGTTTCAAGGCAAGTCTTGGTGTAAAAATAAAGGAAAAAATGATATTAGATTCATTTCCTACCTTGAGAAATGGCGTTAAAATAATTTTGATATTGAGTGTGATGTTTTGTGTAATGCTTCATCTTAAAAGATTTTACATGGAGGATAAGGCATTACACCCCAAACCCTTGCCTCAATTCACAAGTTAATTAAACATTATTTGGTGTAGTAATTTAATGTACTTTAGTATGTCAAGAAATTACGATATGTAATTTTTCACTCAACCAGCCAAAGGTCCTAGTTCTATTAGCCCACCTCACAATTCAAAAACAAAACCCCTATTAGTGAGGTTATTATGAATATTTAAACATTGTGACCAAACTATCTCAAAGGGGCTTATTAAAAAATGTATTAATTAAGTAGGCTATTTGAATAATCATATTGGTATTTATATATTAGGATAAGTTTATGTCTATTTTGATGTGACCATACCCTAACCTTTTCAAAACCTAGGACTCCCCTCTACTTTTGGAACCGTTGGAATAATTTCAAAGAGGTGGTGTGCATGTTTATTATTTTCATGATTTTCAAAGCCCTAAATCAAAATTTATTTAATTTAGAATGGGCCTACAAAAATATAAAACATAATAATATATTAGCAAATACAAAGCACAATTGCAATGCACATAAAATGCCAACACAAAAGAAGTATAGGAATGGAACATGTATGCAATGGAAATTTCATGTTGAAAAGTCGAGCAAGAAAATCACAAAATTTGACAAAATGTAGAAAAGGGTCAACAATTTGGGGTGTTTATTGCATATATATATTGCTCTAGTGTTATTTAAATTTTCTTCTATGTCCGTGCTTTGATCACAATAGCAAATTGAAAGTTCTCCATGTAATTTTTTTTTGTATACATGTGCACAACCAAATTTCGCTATGTTGTGAGCTTGTTTGTCAATTTGTTATTTGTGAAAGACAAATATGTAAAAAATACAACTATCATCTTCAACACTTTCCAATATTGTAACCATCGACAATTCAATAAGCTTTAGCCATTTTGAAAGTTTATGAAAGATAACTTGGTTGTTGGCTAATAATTTTATTTATAAAAAAAAAATCATTCAATGGGTGGTTCATAATTGCAACCACATTTGACATTGTCGTCATTTTGGGAAAAAATAAAAATTAATCAAACAAATCTTCACCAAGAAAAGGGTGGGGGGATGAAAATATTGTTGGCCCTTTATGTGCCTCCCATGATAATAATGGCACTTGAAAAGGTTTGAGTTAAACCAAGAAGATATGTTTAGCTTTTGGCTACATCTAGATTATGGGTGTATAATGCAACCAATGGCAATCATGATTTCTTACAATGGACTATTCGATCCAATTCTTCAATTAACCCATGAACAACACTATTGCTACATTGTTTCCTAACCTTTCCATAGCCAAGAGCCAATCAATCATTGAAACCCAACTCAAAGCTTTGGTTAGTGTGCATTGTTTATGCTATATATAAATGCAACCAAAATAACAAAAAACGGCATATTTAATCCCATATGTGGGTCTAATAACCCAACCATAATGCAAGAAATCTTTACAATGTTCCACAATGTTCAAAAACTAATTCAAATATTTTAATATATACTTGCTTGCTCGTCACAATACATGTGATATAAATCCCCTTGACAAGTTTTCACAAAAGTAAAAAAAAAAACATATAATCACGCTCAAGCATGAAGATAATGCAAGTCAAGCCCAAAAATAGCTCAATATCACAATTATTAGTTTGTTTTGGCAAATCCATGCACAACTTGTTCCCCAAACATTTATATTGCCAAAGATTTGTTCGTAGTATAAAACCTTTCAACAAAAAAAAGGTTGAAGATCGACTATATTTTCACATTGTGAAAACTTTTCAATGCTTTGAGCGTGCTTTAAAAACTAACCACATTTTTTTCTTTCTAACTAATGCTTAAGGGGGGCCATTGTAATAGGTGTACATAAATTGTAGTAAAACTTCAATCTTGGACACAAGCGACAATTTGGAAAGAATTTGGACTACATAATTAATTTAATGGGCAATGTAATGCATAATGCATCCCAAACATGAAAATGGTGTTTTCTCCATGAGTTGAATTGCAATACTTGTCCTAACACCTTGGAAAACAAAAACCCATCTACACCACTGAACTTGGAATCTTGGTTAGACTCTTAAAGCCCCAAATGATAACACATTTTCCACCATCATTTTCATTAAGTTGTCAACAATATATCCAATTAATACTCATTCCAATGTTAGCAATGTGAGGGTGCATTTTGAACCCTTAATCACATCAACATGAATGCCAATCCAAGATTAATAGGGCACAAGTATGCTAAAGTAGGCCAATTGGCAATCCTTGCTCAAAAAACAAAAATAGGTAGAAAGTAAAATTTGAAAATTTGAATTTTAGACCTTTTACCAATGTTATAAAATTTGAGGTGTATTAGCCATATTAAATAAACCATATATGGTCATCCCCAATTTATATTATTATTTGAGTTTTTTTCTTTTTTGGCAAATTTATATTTAATATATTTTTCAAATCAAACTTTTCAAGTGATGTGTTTTGTGTTTGAACCATCATCCATATAGATAGAAGTTTTTTGAAACTTGAACATTTCAATTATGACAATGTTAAATCCTTCAAAAATAAGATTTTCCCTACTTAAGTCTAAAGTGCTAAAAACCTTCTTTTCAATATGAATTATAAATGCATTTTGTGTTTGTAGCATGGTAAAACATGCTTTAAACATTCTTTGAAGGAGACATAAAAATGAATTAAAAAAAAAGAGGTCATGATTATATTTTATGTCTACTTTGTGCAAAATTGGACAACAACACCAAATGAAAAAAAAAATTGAAAGTAGTTTGGAAAAAAAAAAACACATCTTAAGCTTTTAAATTTTTTTTCATGTCATACTACATATGCTCTACAATTTAAATGTTAATTTTCAAAAAAATTGTCCTACTTTTAACCTCCAAAGTTGACAATTCTTTTTTTCTACATTATCAGGATTTGTTTTGGCCTATTTTAACATGCTTATGCCCTATAGTGGTCACCTCATCAATTTTGATTGAAAAAAAGTTTGTTAGTCTAAACTACAAGATGTGTTTCACTAAGCATAAGCTTGTGCATGCATTTAGCCATGGCTCATGCACTTGTGTTGTTCTAATGATGATGAAGGTTGTTAAGCACTTGGATAAAATAAAATAAGCATTTCAAACTTTCATAGTTTATAATTGATCATTCATGTTTAAGTAGGTGATAAACTATCACAAATTGCACAAAATTTTGTTTGTGTTTAGTATGCAAGGCAATTTTAATTTGGCCAATTATAAAAGATTTGTCAAGCATTGAGGCATAGTATTGATTTGCATTCTTGGCATGTTGGTTCACAAAACTCATGTATTATTCCCTCAAAATTACCCCTAGCCAAATAATAATGACCTTTTGATGCTCATCATGCTTTTGATGACAATCAAATTTCAATATTGGAGCTTTGTTCAATTTTCTACATGTTAGAAACCTTACACCTAACTATCATCATCTTCCCATTTGCCCCTAACACTACTTCAACCCAAAACAACTTAACATTCTAAACATCTCGGAAGACAATTTAATTCCAACTTTGCCTTCCTAGCTTTTTAGGCTTTGGAGAACTTGGGTCCTAAGATTTGTGACAACAAGCCTCTAACAACTTGGACCGAGGTCCATGATAGGAGGCAAATGACCTTTCTGATGCACATCATATCCCTTACACTTGTAGTGCTAGAGGGTGAAGCATTACATTCCCCTATAATGATGGATCCAACTATGAAGGGTTTAGAGACTCTAACAACACCTTTCAAAAAGAAATGCTAAAACTTGAAATTTGGTGATGATTTCTATGAAGGCATGACAAGACAAAATGAAATGCACAAGTCTTGAGGTTATGAAAATCAAGAATGCACTTCCAAGATTGCTCTCAAATTGAACAACAAATTGCAACCCTTTTGCATTTCACTTAAATAAAAACACAAGCTCAACTCACACATAGTAAAACACAAACACATGGTTCGAACTTTGACAAGTGCACTCATGTACCAACAACAAAAATGATTTTTTTGGGGAAGTTTCACATACATGGGCATGCACATCTTCAAATTGGCAACAATGGAGTTATGAATCTGGACATCAACATCAATTCAATTATGTCGATGAGATCTGTTGCACACTTACACAAAAATCTCATACAACTCCTTTCTTAAAAGACAAAATCACGAATTGCAGCACAACAATTTTGTCATGTGCAACTTGAAAACTCAAGACCAAATCACAAAATTGCAACTCAAAAAATGTTATGTACAACTTGAAAACTCAAGAAGCTTCATAATGCACATACAGGTGTTGTTTGTTGTATGCTTGAACATGCTGTATGCACAAGTATGATCTACAGTTTGCCATGGAGCAAAACAAGGAGATCAATGACAACATGAAGTTGGAGGGACTGGTCCAACTACTTGATATGGGTGTTTCAAAGCCGAACCAAATTATGCTCATGAAGGAGAAGATGTGGAAGGTGATTGAACCTTCTTTGGCAACAGGTGGTGGTGCACCTAGATTGTCGAGTTTGGAATGGAAAATTGCCAAGGAGCTTATGTACCTTTGCTCAAGGGGCTCATCCTTTTGTCTAAGACCAACAATCCAAGAGTGTGCTTTTTTCTGTCCTGCCAGATGGTCGGTAAACTCCTCTACTTGTGTGCATCACATGCCTAGACATCCAATTTACTATTAGCTTATAGGTGAGTTGCTTCATGGGCCAGACATCCAATTTGCTATTAGCTTATAAGTGAGTTGCTTCATGGTCAACCCCTCAGCAGATGGGTGCCATTTTTTTTCAATGCTTGTTTAGAAATGTTTTTCAATGCCCATGTAATGTAACACCTTCCAACAGAGAAAAAAAAACACATATATTGAGATATGTCAAAACATACTCAGCATTATGGCATTTTATAGAAGCATGATGATGGAGGTTAAGCAATTAGAGATTTCTATGATGCCAGTTGGGGTGCTTGTTGAGAAACCCAACTGTTCAGACCCAAGTTCTCTGAACCACCTTGCACCCGGAATTGCAATGAATATTTCAATTTCTTTCATCCCTGATGTGCTATACGTATTTGAGGATTCTGTTCAGCTAGTATGTCTCATGCGATGTTTCGTAGCTCTGAAGTTGTGAGAGATGAGTATGTGACTGTACAAAAATTATTTCTCACATTCAAGTTTAGTTACCGATTTACTTTTTATTCAACCCCATCTGTAAAACTAAATCAACTGGGACTGCAAATAGGTGGGAGACTACTTAGTAGCAAACTACTTGGACTAATCATTATGATTGACCAATCAGAAACATGGAGCAGCAGCCAGATCATTATTTATTACACTCTTCTCTGGCAGGTGATAAGGTTTTTGCTGTGCCTTTTACCATTCTCAAGAAACTATGCACAAATGTTGGGCCAAACCCACATGTTTTGACTTTCTTCATCCAAGTTTAGTTTGCAGGGTCACATACTAAATACTACTGTTGGAGTTGCTCTTCAAGGGTACAAGGTTTGGGGTGGTGTTTATGTAAGAAGGTATAAAGCCCCAGGGTGGGGTTGTTCCCAAAATAAGGTTCATAGTTTGGGGCAGCAGCTGGGTCTAACCCCAAATTTTGGGAATGTCCCTCACCTGTGGGCTTTACCCATCATAAAGCACAAGGTGAACATTATCATGCACCTAAATAGACATCAATTGCAAGGAGTAGGAGAGTGAGGATTCTTTATGCCTACTACTTGGGAGTGAGAGGGATCTTTCGTCTACCAAAAACAACAAGTTGGCATAATGGTCTTGAACCATGGCCACCCAATACCAGAGTCAGCAGCCATGATAACTTTAAATCAGTTGCATCCCAGATTCCCAAACAGAAAAAGAACCCATTATAATAATCACTAGTGCTTCAAAACCTTCTAGCAAATGCATGGGATGCAGAATCAAGTTTAAAGAAACAACTGTTGCGAGCATATACTCCACCACAGGCAATCCAATCAGACTCAATAGCAAAACCCAAATGGAATCCATGACCATTTTGATGTAAATATCCAGATCTAGAAAAAACTTGCAGAACTTCTCTTTACCATAATCATCACATCACAAAGACATTCGGTTTTTGAACTGAAGGTCCATGATGAACACAAAAACTCTCCCTTCCCCTTTCAGAGCATCGACTTGCACAGGCTTCCATCAAGGTCCAACTGCCAAGAGTGATCAGTGTGTTTTTTGAATTGTCGCTTTGGATTTCGGGATCGAGATGGAATGCCAAGCAGAGATTTGGCTTCAATGGATTCCCACCCACCCATCATAGTATCCTCACCATCCAGCACCATTCATAGGTTGTCAAGCCACCACTGCTCGAGTTAACAATGCTGTGTTCTATTCATCAGCACTGAAAAATGCACAGTTCAACATTTAGCCTCTGTTGCCACCATCCAATCTGAAGATTTCACACTTCATTGTCATAGAGCATTCATACCAGGAATGCCTCATAGAAAGAAGACCCCTTCATGGAAAGAGAAGCTTGAAAATCAGATAACACTGGGATGGTTAAGGGGATAGTGTGCAGCTGACACTATGAATGGAAAAACTCTTCTCAATTTGGATCTCTTTCAATTCAGACTGCTTGGTGGTTTACATTGATGAGACAGCACAGTTGTACATCTTGGAGCAGTTTGTACATCAACATTTTTACAAATAATATAATTAGTGTTGAAGCTGCCAAGGTACTACAATATGCAAAATGTGGGAGCATGGAGGATGCTTGGAGATTGTTCAAGAAGATGCCATCTCAAAATGTGGTCAGTTGAATTCATGGCAATGTGGGGATGGCAGAAAGCTTTGCTAAACCAATTCTTGAATTGGAGCCTGAAAAATGCTGTCATGTGCTGCTATCAAACATCTACGCTGCTGGTGGTAACAGGCATCTCTATGAGAATGTTGAACAGCAGACAAAAGAAAGAGGTGTGAAGAAGCAGACAGGTTGCAGCTGGATTGAGGTGAATAATAAGGTGCCTACATTTGTAGTAGATGATCAAGACCACCATCAGATGATTGAAATCCATGCAGAACTGCAGAGATTGTTAGGGTTCATGCATGATGCTAGGTATTGTGCCTAATACTAAATGTGTACTGCATGATGTGGAAGAAGAAGAAAACGTGTTCCATTTGTGTCACCATAGCAAGAAACTGGCTATTTCATTGGGACTCATCAACACAGTTCGTGATGCTCCTCTCCAATTAGTGAAAAAATCTGTAGGTTTGCAAAGATTGCCACACTGCCAAAAAGTTCATTTCACAAAATTGATGGGAGAGCAGTCATGTTGAAGGATGCCAATTTATCACTTTGAAATGACATTTGTTCTTGCATGGACTGTCGGTGATGCCCAGTGTCTGTCTTGTCAATAACTATATCAAGTTCATTTTGTATCTAGCATGTCAAGTGATATTATTACTGTTGTAGTTGGACACTGTGATCAGATGTGGTACCATGAAAAAGTGGGTAATGGAGCCTCCCGTAATTTTGAGTTCCTGCTTCTACCATTTGTTCCACTTATGGTCTGGTTCCTCTTTCCTCTCTTATGTACAGAGTTATTTTGGAAACTGAGTAGAATGTGAGACTAAAACAAAGATTTGATATTGGGTTTCTGCTACATTAGAAATTGTTCCACTCCTGCCTGCAGTGAAGTACTGATGCAGAGTTGTCAATTTTGCTGTTGCACTTGACTATTTGACCATTTCAGAAAGCTCTTGTGTGGATTCCCAAATTACCCCCTCTTCTCTCAATTTTTCTCCATCCAACTGTTGGGAGCAATTGAGAATTTTATGGTAGGCAGTCAGTACTATACATGTCACTGTTGATGGTCCCTGAAATGGTCACTGTTTATCAAACCCCTTCTCAGTTTTTGGTTTTGTTCTATCTGTTCTGTAAGGTTAGGGTTCCTCTTGTGTCTTCATACTCTGCTGATTTGGTGCTGTTATGTTGTGGATCTGAAGTCTCTGTACTCTGTAGCCTTGTTGGTTAGTCATCTTTCCATTCTATTCAGGTTGAATCATATGGAGGAATTGCCAGCACTCATGAAAAACAAATGTTTTAGCTAAGACATCGTTCCTACAGTTGGAGAGGGTCTGTCATCAACAACTCAAGAATGCACCTGGATCTGCTTGATGCCAATTCTCCCAGCAAAATTTCACTCCCAAAAGTACTGGTGAGTACTACTGATTTTGCTCACAATCAATTTTCTGTAGGATATAGATCACTGTGTGTTGGGTTGAGAGCAGCTCCTAAACACCACAATTTCCCATGAATTCACAGATCATTGAGTTTTTTTCTGAGCAGTTCTACAAACAAACAAACAACGCCTGATTGAATGCATGTGGAAGAGATCATGTAAGAGCCCATATGTTAGCCTACTTTCATGCCTACCTTCTTCTTCTAACCATTTTCTTCTTTTGCATTTGTAGATCATTCTTCTACAACTGGGTGCTTCGACTCTATTTACTCCAACTCAGATGAGAAGAATTGGAGTCTCTTCTTCTAGATTTTGGACATGCTTTCTTTGAACACTTCCTTTTTTGATTGTGTTCTAATTGGGTATACAAAATGTGAGCACTATAAAGACCCAAATCATTGTACCCTGGGGGCTTGGAGTAAATACGAATTTGCTAGCTTCTCCAACTCATGAGTGGAGAACAACAGGTGAGTACTTCTTGAGAAGGTTTGTCCTTTTTGTCATGTTCTAGCATGAATTCTTGACACTATATCCTATATTCCTAATCTTCAACAACTTGACTGAAATTTTTTGTTGTCAGCATTTGGCATTTGTCAATAACCCATACTATTAACCACATAGACTACTACAATGTAACCTATTGTTGACAAGCTAAGGATAAGGGTACAAAGACTAAGTGTGAGCATAAGGAAATCAATTTCTTTGCCATTTTGTTGTCTCAACAATAACATTACATTTTTACCTTCAAAACAATCCATGTATAGCAAAGAATCCAAGGATTTGTTATCTAAATTCAACTTCATATATTAGTCTGGACATTGCATACATAACACAACTCTTGGTAAAGAATTTCTTGCCAATACCCACATTGTGAAGTTGTTTTGTCCTTGAACTCAAGCCAACTTTTCATGAAAGGGTAAGAAGTGCAAGGTATGGCTTTGCCTAGGCCCCATGATTCTGAAAACATCTTTACCCATGATTGCTACCCACCATAAAGCACAAGATCAAGTGAGTAGATAAAAAGCCAGACATGCATACTATATCATGAGGTAGGCACCTTAGTTCATGTCAAAGACAGAAGAAGAAACTCCACATTAGCTTTTAATGTATGACACACAAATGATGACAATTGCCAAGCTGCAAGCAGGTGTACTGGCACTGGTTGATCCAGCGGTCAGGTTTATCTGATGGTCATGTGTTCCCAGGTTTAGGGTTTAGGGTTTATGTCCATGAGCATCCTGCACATACGAATTGTTGTTTTAACCACCTGCCTCAAAGCTTTCTATTCACCAGTGCATGGCCTCAACTGGAAACACAATTCCACCTTAAATATTGCACTGTTCTGCTGTGCTCAGCTGGTTCAACCCTAGCCACAGGAATGCCTCTCCTCAAGACCCATCGCCTTACAAATATGTTACAGACTCCATGGAAGACACACCATAAACAAATACACAATTCAGAATATGTGGCTAACTCATTTGAGATGATGAAAGTGAAGGATTTCTATCTAGTGGGTTTGATCATTGTGTATCATCCAGTGACAGACTCCACAACCTCTTCCTTGTCTATTGATGGATCACGGCTCTCTTCGAAGATCTCATGGGATGAGTGCCCTGTGTCTTCTGCAACCACATGTTCCTCTTCCACCGCACTTTCATCATTGTAGACCCTCTTCTCTGGCTGTGGCTCCATTTCTCGCCCACTATGGTTATCTGAAGGATACTCCTCCCTTCCCATATTCCCAAATGTTGGACTCTCTGGAGATGAAACCTTTCCCTCATCAGAGCCCTCACCACGCACATGCATTCCATCGAATAGGTCTTGGAGCCCATCAGATTGAATTGTTCTTTTCACATCAGGTGCTTGCTCTTCTTTCAAAATTGATTGCTCTCCAGTTACAGCCATAGACTCACTGTGAGATGTTGATTCTGGGGCACTCTCAAGTTCTGCTGTACTACTGAAACGAGCAGTCCCAGCATCCTTCGAATCAACTACAGGGGAAGAAACCCTATGGTTCTTTTCTGATATCCCTGTCCCTTCCACAGCTTTACAGAGGACACAATACTTCAGGGCAAGCTCTTTATAAGCGGAAAGTAGAGACTCTACATCAGCAACCCTCAAATCTCCAGCACTTGCATATAGATAAGGATAGTCTATAGCAAGCTGCCCACTACGATCAGCTTCTAAAACTGCAGGGATGGCTGCAGCTTCAAGCTTCTTGATACTTGCCCCTAGATTCCTTTGTTTGCTTTCTTTGGGGCTATGGAGAGCATTTGTAGATGCCACTATGGCTGAAGTTGATGCAGCAGGCAACAATGGGGACTCAATCTGGTCTTCTTTGTGGATGGTCAATCCAGGGCCAGGTTCAATTTTGTTTGCTGCTTCATTTGAGGGTAATGATGCATGCTCTTCTTCCCTCCCAACAAGCCCATGGGTCTCTTGTGGCACTGTCCTTGATGGCAACGGTGAGGGCATGTTCATCCCATCCAGTACAGCCCTAGCTGCCTGTAACTGCTTCTCATACTCACCTTTGTCCATAGACAGAGACTTTGCCTCCAAAGTGCTGATGAAAGTTTCTGCTGACACAAGGTTTGTGTAAAAATAGGATGCCTCTGATATCAGCCTTGAGCGGTGGCGGTACCGGCTGATGTACAGAAGATTAGAATGAAGCTGTGGTGGATTTGCCTGCAAAACCCATTGCCACCCAGTCTTGGCTACTTCACAATCCCGAGTAGAAAGGAGAATACTGAAATCACATAAGTCTTCTGTGAATTCCCCATGGTTGCAAGCATAAGCTTCAGACAGAGTCCAAGATAAGTTAGAAAACATAAGAATAAGAGAGACAGGCTTACTTTGATAACAATGTATATAAGGATAGGAAGGAAATCATCAGCGCCTGAGGGATTGTCATTTGTGGCAAGTGATACATTCAACAGCAGGTTGTTGATGACCCGACAGCAGTTTAGGATGCACACAAGTTTATCACGGGGTGCTTTGTATGTGTTGATTTTCTGAAGCTCCTTCTGTGCCAGCTGGTGTGTCCATCCCAAAGAAACCAACCTCTGTGAGTTTAGGGTAAGCAAAAAAAGAACCCACAAAACACCAACCTTGAGAATGTTGAGAGAGAACTAAGTATTCCTCTCAAGCTGTCCAGCTTCTTAGACAAAATCAAAAGAGAGAGAGAAAAGGGGTAGTTGCATACCAGCCATGAAGATTCATTCTGGAAGCTTGGGGGAATATCAAGATGCTCAGGACGGATGAATTGTTGCAGCATCCCCATCTTCTCTGATAATCTTTGATCATGCTCAACTTCTTCAGGAAGAGGAGCAAAAGCTCGAGCAAACAGCTTGGTCATTAGATACTTTTCCAGGCCCTGTCCATAATAAAAAACAGGGGAGAAATCAGACCAGAGCACAAATATGAGAGAAAGACACCGTACTGCTCCCACAACCTCATTGGCTACATCAGAGACAGACAAACTCATTGTATGATTACAGCACATGCAAAAGACAACACAAAACGTATTGGTGCTGAGAAGGGAAGAACCTCGCCAGCACTTTCTAGCTCCTCATCTGTTGCATTTGCAAAGAGAGGGTGAGCTTGGAATGCACCCTCAGTAGTGCTAAGAAATGTCTGCACACTCTCGCTGTCACTATCCGGATCAGGAACCTTGGTGGTGAAATCCATTATGAAACTGCACAAGGAGAATCAAAGAGGGGTGAGTGAGTGAGTGAGTGAGTGATGACCCCGAATACAGGATTATTGCAAGGCCAATGATGCTCATTATCAAATCACAAAAATACATTCACAAATAATACTAGTCAGAGCAATTTTCCAAACTCCAAACTTGCAAAGATTGAGGCCAGATTTTCCATTCATGGACTGAGATTATGAATCAGTGATTCATATCTGCATACCCTTAGCAGCTGGATTCCTGTGCATTCAATTGGGGCATATACAGAACTAGTTGACCTATAGCATACCATTCTGGCATGGGGATAGCACAGGAAATGGAGGTATACAGGTACCTGAAGCTATGACCTAAAAACCCTCATCCTGGAAACAGAACAAGCGAATCCATTGAAAGGCTATCAAGCATAAACCTCAGCTTGAGTTTTATGGAGACATTGGTTTGAAGAAGAAGAGCTTCACCTAGAGCTACAAGGGCACCTATATGAGTAGAAAACTTGAACCCTAATTTTGGCAACCCTAACATGACAGACCCAGTTGATATCTACATACCTGCAGCAGCTGGATTCCTGTGCATTTGATTTGGGCATATAGCAGAACTAGAGAACATATAGCATAACATTCTGCCAGGAGAAACAATGGCAGGGCAGGCATGGGGATAGCACAGGAAATGGAGGTATGCGGGTACCTGAAGCAATGATCTAAAAGCCCTCATCATGGAAACAGAACAAGCAAGTTCATTTAAAGGCTATCAAGCATGAACCTCAGCTTGAGATTTATGGATACCTTGGTTTGAAGAAGAAGAGCTTCACCTGGAGCTACAAGGATGCCTATATGAGTAGAAAACTTGAAACCCTAATTTGCAACCCTAACATGACACTCCCATAAGTATGCAGCTCTTTCCAAAGATGAAAAGGGGAAAGAGATACTGACGTTTTGATGGAGCGCACAAAGTCTGCAGCTAATGGATGCCGCATGCGATCCAGAAAATCATGGAACGTGAGCGGCGCTGTGGCCGCATTGAACATGTCCACACTCTCCATGTCTTGTTCTCCTCGCTGCTGCGTTGCGTCGCTACTACGGTGAGCCGCTTTACTTTCACGTCTCAGCTTCGAGTAAAAGATTTGCCCATCGCGTTATCTGCTCGATACAAACGCCTAATCGAAACACAACAAAATGCAAGACATAACAACAGAAGACAAGAATCTGCTCTCACTTTGCACTAATCCCATGTCCACGCCACAACCCACAAAAACGAAGATTGAATCTAACCGAGAAAAAAAACGATCTCTCAAGCTGCGGCTTCGCCAGTCGAAATTGATCCGATCCGATCCGAACCCACAACCTAAAAGACGAAGATTGAATCTAAGAAAACAAACGATCTCACAAGCTGCGACTTCAGCAGTCGGGTTAGTCCGTTCCGATCCGATCCTCACCAAAACCCACGAAGATGAAGATTGAAGATTATAACAAAACAAAGGATCTCACAAGCTGCAACTTCAGCAGTCGAGTTGAGCTGACCCTCCTTCCATCATCATCACACCCACCTTCTTCTTCTTCTTCTTCTTCTTCTGCTAAACATATATCCTCGCACATGGGTACTGATCAAAATCCCGATCAAACAATACCTCCTTCTTCTTTTGTTGTCATTTCCAGGATTTCAGATCCCACATCTGCTTCCGGAAAGCTGCCATCTTTTGGGAAGAATCTCCCAACACAAGATGTATCATCTTGTATCATCTTACCCTCTCCCTAACAAAGTTGTGATTTTTTAATAATTAAAACCTAAAGAAATATGCATGATCTTGCTCACAAAAATCTCTCTCAAAAACAACTCCACCCATTCATTCATTCATTCATTATTAAGGGGGGGGTTTTAAAGTTTTGATTAAGAGGGGTTTAAGGTTCAATTATCTCGGTGCAATTTTATTCCATTATTTGTCAAAAATCTCCATGTCATTGCCTATGATTCAAGGGTTCAAAGGTTTGATTATCTTTCCATTATTTACTTGCAATAATCAATTAGATCTCAAATGTTCACTTTGCTTACATTTTATGAGTGGGTAGATTATTGAATCATCGACTATTCAAAACATTATTCTTGATGATTCAAAGCTCATTCTTAAGAACATTTAATCAAGTTAGATTTCAGGTCTTGATTCAAAACACTATTCTTGATGATTCAAAGGTCATTTTTTATGAACATTTAATCAAGTGAGGTTTTGAGTCTTAACTAGTGTTGTGGGTGGAAATGGTTTAGGACTTACATTTTTTGTGTTACGTGTAAATTTTATACTAGAATATATTTTTTGTAAATGTAAATGTGTAAAATTCATCTATGCTTGTGTAAATGTAGGACAGGAGATGTGTAAGTGTAATGTGAAAATAAATATATCTATCTATGAAGCAAGGTAGTTAGTTTGTTTTGTTTTGTACAGATGAGATCTACCAAACTGGGATGGTTGAGATTGCGTTCTTGGTCTCTTTGGAAAGCTCTAGAGGAGGAGGAGAGGGGCATCGGACCAGGTTTTGCAAGGAAAAATCAGTTGAGGACATGATGACACTTGGGCAATGGCACAGGACACACTAGGCTATCTATGAAGGAAGGTACTTTGTTTGTTGGGCCCCGCCCCCACAGGGACTATGGCATTGGATTCAACTTTTGGAAGTTTTACCTTAGTAGAACCAGTTTCATATTAGGTGAACTGGTTTCTTTGGTGAAAGTGTTTAGACTGTTTAGATTGCAACGATTGTTTTGGTGTTCAGAGTGTGGACACAGTAGGTAGATGTACAACATCTTATCTATTGGCAGGGTCACTGTGTTTGTGATGTCTTGTTTTTTTTTGTACTTATGAGATCCACCAAACGGGGATGCTTCAGACTATGTTCTTGGTCCCTTTGGAAAGCTCTTGAGGAGGGGTGCATCAGATTGGTTTCATTGTGTTTCGACATGTGGTGTAGAAGTTCTTGACTATTAAATGATTTCTTCACTGAATCATAGCTGAAAATTTCAGAGGAATTGGAATGTGCCTTCGGTGTTGTTGGAAAGATCTTGATGAGCAGGATTTTATGGAGTTTATTTGGTAAGATTTGGATTCAGAATGTGGGAAATACATGATTTTAAAGTGATTTCTGCTATTAAAAATTCAAATAAATTCCAAAAAACCAAGTTTTGGAAGGAAAAATCAGTTGAGAACGTGGTAGCACTTGAAAGCTTACCATTCAATTCAAGTGTGATTTCCTTTCATATTTCGCTGTTCAAAAAATCAATACATACATTGCAAAACAATGTTCACATGTTGAGTTTCCCTAATTTTTAATGGGTTCACACTTGGGCCAATGACACATGCCACACTAGTTTATATGATTTTATGTGGTTACTTAAAACAATGTGAATGTAAAATAAATACATTTATATGATTTTATGTGACCAAGTAAAACATTGTAACTATAAAATAAATATATTTGTATGATTTAAGTGTAAAAAATGTAAAAATATATAATTTTTATTTGGGGAAGGGGGAGATTTCAAAATGTTTTTGAAAATAGTTGATCCAAATGGCCCATTGCAAAAATAAATACATAAAAATCATCAAAACATATGTGCTTCAAGGGATGCATCACAATTAATTAAATTAGTTATTATGAATCACAATAAGTACCTAAGTTCTTGTAAAAGCTTACACCAAAAATGATGATAAACAAAGTTAAGAATAAAAGTTTTATTAAGCAATGAGGTGAGGCAAAATGTGCATTCAAAATATTTTATAAAATAGCACCATCATAATCTCATATTGGTAGAAGATGTTAATGTTTAGGGGAGTATCAAAGTTTCATGATTTTTTGTGAAGGGACAATCAAAGTGGCCCATAACAAAAAAAATAAAATTGAACTTTGGGATGCACTCACAACTAATTAATTACATCATTTTGATCATTATTGCAAAAAATTGAGAGAATCAAAATTAAGATAAAAATGAACCAACTAGATTTTTTAGTTTCATCCATGTCAAAAAATCGTTGTAACTTTGTTTTGATTGTTTAAATAAGATTATTTGAAACAATGAAATAGTGGAACAAAAAGGAAAACCATTTTGTGGTTCATTACTCATAAGTTGCAATGATTTGTAATCTTCACAAAAATTGATAATGTAAATTTGATATTACTTTGTCAAATTTGTTTTCAATTCTTGTGTGTGAAGATTGCATTTCAAGGGCAAGTTTGTGTTTAGGTGATTTTTAAAGATTTTTGAAGATGTTTGGTTTAGTAAAAAAATTCCATTCCAAAATAAAGGCTTGAAGATCAATATAGTATTTATCAAGTCATGGAAACTTTATTGTTTTTTTAATATAATTGTTATTAATTTTCTTTCTTATTTTATCTTTATGTTTTTGTTAATTTTGGCATTTTTCACATGTGTTGTTTATTTCTTGCTTCAAAACAAATGGTTGTGTCAAATGGTTGAAATATTAAACTACCAACATATAGAAAGTGCATATATAGGTATTACAGTTTGATATTTTTGCAATGTTGGATAAGATTTGGTGGATTTGAATTTCTTTCAAACAAATCCAAAGTTGTAAAGTTTGACATGCAAGATTTGTGATTTTTGCTTGATTTTTTGTTTTAATGTTTATGCAAGTTTTGTTCTTGTTTTGTTGTTGATGATTTGGTAGTTGAAGTGATAAAATATATATTACTTGTTGTTTGATTATTATGGTCATTGAAAAGGAGAGTCAATCATGGGTGTCACAATTGATGATTGCTTTTGATTACCATGGTGTGAAGTTTGTTAAGTTGGTGTGGGTATATCAACCATTAGTTATAATTGAATTGGGGCTCATCCTCAATAAATGAATAAAAATCTAACATAATTCCATTTAGAAAAATATTTAAATTATTGTATTTGCCTATTCAAGTACAATTATGAAAAAAATTCGAGTAATAACAACTTTTTTTTGGGTTAAGTAGCAAGGTAAGTCTATTAAAAGGGAATAGTACACATGTAACCTTATTTCAAGAAGAAAGAAGTAGATATTGCACAAAAAAATTCAAACAATCATGTTCTTATTCAATTATAGATGAAAAATAAAAAATCATGTATATTGAATTTTGTATATGGTTAGGGGTTTTGAAATTGTAAATATGAAAATAGTTTTATAAAATTGAAATCCCCCATAATAATGGATGTTTTACAAATTTTAATAAAGTTTGTGCATGCTATGCATTACCCCACCTCCCCTTCTAATAACAATTTCTATGATAAAAGATTAAATTTTTTTGGATACTAGATTGGTAGATTTCCAAACCTTTTAAAGGGCATTGGTAAGGTGTTATATTGGTTCCCACATTCAAAATTCATTTGTTAATGTTTAACTATTCATATTATTATTAAAATAATGAAAATTTGGAATTGAAAATATTGTCAAATTTTTATTCATATTGACGATTTACTCTTGGTGGGGTGGAGCTTGGAAATAGACATGGAACTCTACTAAAATTGTTGATGCATTTTACATCAAAAAAGTTCTTTAAAAAATGTTGGCCATGATATAAATGTACACATGTGAATAAAGTTTTAGTGATTCATGTGATCATGGCATTGAATGAACTTTGATAGATGAAGGAATGTAATTGAAACCATGTCAGAAATAAAGGACCAATATGCAAATTTCATTGAGAAGAAAAATTTATCTAATTTTTAGGATGTGCAATATTCAATCATATATCAATAAGTAAAATTATTTAATCTAAACTGAAATATTAAATAAATGTAGAAACAATTACAATCATTTAAGTTCATAAAGAAATTTGTTGATGGAAATTATGAAAAATAAAAACTTAGATAATATTTCTTAATTCAACACTTAAAACTTACATAATATTCCACAATTTATTTCTAGCTAGAAATTTTACTTTTAGAACCATTAGTTTTCACAAATCTCATACCCAACTTTTCCATAGACTTTTTCAGATTTCTATGGCTGGTTCTTTGTATAAATCAATGAATAGTTTTAGTGAAATTGAAATATTTTTTGAAACATGAATGACAAAAGTAGTGAATTGTTTTTAGATCCTTCTACTTAAAATGACTTTTTCATTTTTGAGTGCACATAGCAATGGTTGTTGCACCAAAATAACAAATAGTGGCTACTAAGAATATAAATATAAATTTGGTGAATGTTTGTTGCAAAAATGTTTTTTTTCCCAAGTTTCAAGATCGACAAGAAGATGCAACTTGAGACTTGAAATGAAGCTCAAAACTTTGAAAAAGTGAACTTAGAAACAAAACTAACTCACACACCCAAATGATTTTTCAATTTACTACAATTTTAAAAATGCATTAACTTACAATTTGAACTAAGGCTTGTGAAAATATTTGTGAATGGCAATCGAAAGAAGCACATATTTTCATAAAAAAAGAAATACAAAAAATAATTACAATCATTTTCCAAGGGACATCCTAAAAATCTTGTGAAATCACAAGACATAACTTTGTAAAGAAACCTCACCAAAGAACGTCCAAAAGCTTACCAAAAACTTGAAAATGCCTTCCTTTTTTGCCACAACACTACAAATCAACACTATAAACTAACAAACGCATCCAACACAACACTAATATGACATTGTGAACACCGACTCCTTTTCCAACAACAACCATTGCCAAAACCTACCACCAACTTCAAATGGTTTTTAAACAAAAAAAAACACATTAACCCTAACATGACAACCATTTTTCAAACCAATTATCTAGACCTATCAAACCTACCAAACTCCAAACCTAAATGCACTATCCAAACCAACTCTAACTTCATTTCAATTTTTTTTAATTAAAATAATTCCTATTTAAATGTGTCCAACACAAAATCTACTTCCAATAGTGTGAAAAAAACAACTTAAGATTTACATCCTATCCTATGTGATTTTGTCTTTCCATGCTAAAGTTATTTTTCCAATGAATTTCCAAACATGTAATAATATTAACTTGCAACATTCAAATGAATTACAACCATTTGATATAAAAAAAAATTATCCCATTTTTTTAATGTCGATAAAGACTAATGTTGGGCATGTATTTGATTTTTAAATAATTGTAGGTTTTGGGTATTTGAAAAAAAAAAAAATCAAAGAACTCTGGTCCTAGGTTTACAAAAAAAATCAAAATTGAAGCATTGTTTTTTCTTTCAATTTTGTGGTTTTGAAACTTTTGCAAAATTTTAAAAAAATTTAGCAATTTTTTTCTAATTTAAAATATGAAAAAAATTGAATTTTTTTTGTCACCACAAAAAAAAATTCTTCCAAAAAAAATGTTGAATCAAAGACCCACCAATTCCAATTATTTCAAAAACATCAAAGAATTTCCAAGGTTCATGAAAGAGTTGGTGATTTTTTGGGTGGTTATTTGATATAAATAATCTAAGAACCAGGATTATACATCAAAATTGGGTATTTGAGTTTTTATTGAAAACTACAATTATGACCCTATAAACCGTCCTAATACTCATCAAAGGTTTGATGTAGTTTGTAATATGGAAATATCTTTTTAGATTCAATGATAATTAAGTTATTTTTTGTAAATGCCAAATTTTCTAGAAATTATCTCTTTGAAATGTTGAAATTTGCAAAAATTTGCAAGTATTCAATAATTGACAACATTTTTTTATTCTATAATTTAGTGGAACATTATGTGTCCTCATTTTTGCAAAAAGACATAATATAAATTGTTGAAACAAGTGTCATTATGTTCGAGGTTCAAAGTCCCAAAAGCTTTCAAAGAAGTTGCCTAAACTAATCGCCAAAATTTAATTATTTAAAAAAAAAGCTGAAGTGAAATTTGAAAAATGAAATAATCATTTGGCACCCAAGTCCCAAACCTCAAGAAAATTAATACCAATGCTTTACATAAACTGTAGTACCTTGGCAAATTCGACATTAATTATATATTATATTTTCAGAAAATGTTGAAATTTTTCCCAGGAAAAAAATAGAAAATAAAAATAAAAAAAATTTCTTCAAAGAACAAAACTTTGTGAAGGAAACTAGAGAATCTTTTATAATAGCCTGGAATATTCCATTAGAAGGGGGGGAAGGGAATCTTAAAAAATTAATTCATTAATTAATTACTTGACAGACAAGTGTTGAAGCTGCCCCTGTTAACTAGGGTAGTTAAATCCAGTTGGGGTCAGGTTCAAAAAGAATGGTAGAATGGACAGTGCAAGTAACAGAACTCATCCACCCAATCATGGAAAATAAAACTCATCCATCCAATCAAGGATGATTTTATAGTTTGGTAGGTATCAAGTATCAATTACCACAAAAAATTTCCCCCCTTCCCCCCTCCCCCCTCAAAGTCACTGCCACGTCACCATCACAATCTTATCTCCAACAAAATGACAATAAGGAATAATCACCACGTGGCAAAAAAAGTTAAATAAGTAATTTAGTCACTGACTCACTCACTGGAATTTTTTATTTGTAAAAATAAATTAAAAATTTAAACCTAACCCACAAGAGGTGTGCAAGAAAAAAGGGAAAAAAAAAGACCCTGCCCTGACCAAAAAAAAAGAGCAAAAATAAAAGCTTAGTTGAAAATTCCAAAAGGCTGACCAACAAAAAAAATGGGGCAGTTAAAAAAAATCCTGGGCAATTATTGTTATTTTACTATCATTGAAGGAAGGGAACTGTCAATCATTTTGGACCTTTTAAAAAAAAATTATTACTCTCACCTACTCTTTTAATTGCTTCTTGTGTGCAAACAAATATTAGGTTAAACCCTAAAGGTCCATTCGACTTGATTTGGATGGATGGATGGATGGATGGGCGCTTTGATGGATGATTTTCACACATTCCTTGAAATGCAATTCCGGAGTCCAAAATCACATTCTTCCACATTCATCCAAATAGATATGTTCCCTAGGGAAATTCTCTTTTCATAATAATGGACAATGTGGGGGCCACAAAAGGATTTGAAGCTTTTCTTACAAAATAATAAGTGATAACATGTGAAAATTTTAAAAATGTAAATGAACTGCATTTTTTATAAAAGAAAAGAAAAGAAAAAAGTGACAAATCTGGGAGGACTGTAGCCTATTTTTTCATAATTTTTATAAAAAAAATGACAAATATATTAAGATTGTATACTACATAGTAGCCTTCTTTTCTTTAATAGAAAATAAAAATTGATAATATCTGAGAATATGTTTAGACAAATTTTTCACAACTAAATTAAATATTTTTTTATAAAAAAAGAAAAAAGAAAAAAAAAGGGGGGTTACAACAAGGGAGGATTGTAACTTGTTTTGGGGTTTGCCCAGATATGTGAGGGGGCATGACGGGCAGCTATGTGACAAGAAGAGACCAGGAGAATTTTTTTTAAAGTTTAGCAGACCGAGATTCCTTCTGTCCACAGAAAGAGTAGAATCTGAATGAATGTCTACGGAAAAAAACTTACTCTCAGACCAAATTACCTTGCATAAAACTTACCCTGATAAAACACTATTTTACTTCTAATTGCTTCTTGGATATAAATTACCATGGTAAATATTGTTTTTTTAACTTTGTGAATCGCTTCTTACATTAAATTCACCCCCGGTAATTTGTTTATTTTACTTGAAAGTTCTTCTAGATGAAATGTTTAGTCTCAAGGTAAATAGTAAATAGGTACCCTTGGATAAAACTTACCCTACTAAAATACTAATTTACTTTGTAATTTCTGCTTCTCTAAAAGAGAATCACCCTGGTAATTTAGTTTAAAAAAAATTTTACTTGGATGTGCTTCTAGATGAAAAGTTTTTAACTCTCAGACCAAATTTCATTAGGGCAGAAAAAACTTACCCTACTGAAAATACTATTTTACTTGTATTTGCTTCTTCTCTAGAATTTACCCCAGTAAATATTGTTTTTACCATGAAAGTGCTTCTTCTTCTTCTTCCTCTAGAGCGTGAGAGACAAGGGAGAAGAGAGAGAGAGAGAGGTACTCTCAAAGAGACGTATCATCGCAAACGGAAGAATTCCCACATGTGGTGTTGGCGATGGAGATCAATGACAAGAAGATGAAGAACAGATGAGGAGATCATGATGGGTTTGTATTTTGTAGCCCTGCGGATTGCTTGAACCCGGAAGTTGTTTTTTTGGTTGCATTTGTTGTGTTCTTTTTTTGTAGATGAGGGAAACGTAGTGTTAAGAAAAGGGTAGCCGGGGTGGGGAGGGAGAAGAGGAGGAGGAGGAGAAGAGAAGTGGGGGAGGGGAGTGGAGGATTTGTGCAAGATGGCGGTGGTGAGGTGGAGAATGCTGAATGATGTCGCGGCGAGTGTAGCTGCGTTGCATCATCATCATCATCATCATGGGAGGAGACAAGGGTTGTTGTTGGGAAGGTTTGGATTGCGGGCTGCTGTTATGCCGCAGCAGCAGCAGCAGCAGCAGCCTCTTCTCTCTCCTGGAAGAACCCTAATTCCCTTTTCTTCTTCTTCTTCTTCTTCTTCTTCGTCTTCTTCTTCTTCTTGGTTTCTTCCCTTCTTTTTTGTGCCCAATTCTTTCTCCTCCTATGTCATGCCGCCTTCTTCTTCTTCTTCTTCGGCTTGCTCCTTCAAGAGTAGCGATCTGAATCCACGTGCGGTGGCGGAGGAATCTTCTGTGGCTGTTGCGGAAGCCATGTCTGCTAGGAAACAGCAACAACAAGGGAGAAGTAGTAGTAGAAGAAATCAGCATCTTCATTCACAACAGCAGCAGGAAGTAGGGTTAGGGGATGCTACCAGTGATTTGGAAGGAGGAAAGGGCGGTTTTCAAGCTCGTGCCATTTGTGCAAGCTGTAGTACACCCATGGCTTTTGACTCCCTTGCCACCAATTCTTCTCTCTCTGATGATGTTGTTGTCACTTGTACCAACTGTGGTGGGCAAGATTCTCTTGTGATTGTTGAACCTTGTTCTTCAGTATCCTTCTCTTCTTCATCGCCACCCTTGAATCCATCATCATCTTCTTCTCCTTCACCTTCATCTTCATCATCATCATCATCATCATCATCATCACTCAGGAGTATTCGAGCAAGTCGACGCTCCAAGAGAAATGCTCCCACTACTAGGAATCATCATGTGACTGAGAGTGTGGAACTCGGGGACATGATAACCCGAATCTCAACGTGGCATGCGGTTCGGCGACATGGGCATGGAGACATCCCGCAGCATTGGCAGCAAGGAGCAGGGATGACGCCCCTGCCTCCAGTGGCAGCAACACAGGCATCTCCGAGCCCTCCCTTTCCATCCAATACCACCCTTGTCCGTGCACAACCTGGAACAGGTGGTGGTTCTGGCAGTGGCTCTGGAAGTGGGCTCAGCTCCCGGGAAAGCTGGGGGGGATCAACCCTCGGTAAGGAGCTCCCTACTCCCCGAGAAATTTGTCAAGCCTTGGACAAGTTTGTTATTGGCCAAGATCGAGCAAAAAAGGTCTGTCTCAAGCAGAAAAGGTCTGTCTCTTTAGGGTAGGTTTTTGGATTGTGTCTGCTAGATTGTTTTGTTGTTGTTTTTCCTGTCTATTGAAAGGCAAAGGAAGAATGTGCTTCCAACGTTTTCCATGCCTTCATCATCATCCTTCTGGTGTCAATTGGAAACCCTTTTGCCATTTGAGATTACTGAAAGCACATCCTGTGAAGGTTTGCAGAATATTAGGGTTTGATGATTGTTGCAGAGTATTTATCATCTAGATGATTTGTAGATGATGATTATGCATGGGCCAGTGGAAATTTGATAGCACATTTGTGTACTCTTGAATCAGACCTGTCATTGCAGGAATTGATTTTCATTGGACAAAGAGATCCAACAAACCAAGAGCCTGGAAATTAACTGATTTTTTTCTTTGTTCTCTGTTCAATGCAGATATTGTCAGTGGCAGTGTATAACCACTACAAGCGTATCTACTTTGAGTCGTTGAGGAAAGGCAATGTGAAGCCATCCAATTCTGAAGGGTTAGTTCTGTTCTTTGGAATTTGTCTATGTTTAAGTCATTCTGTTCTTTTGTGTTTTTGAATTGGAACATGTCAAGGAGCTTGTAGGAGCATCTGGGATATTAAGCATGCATGCACATAAGATGTAAAGACATGGGTTTTGGTCGAGTTTCCATTTTGTATTCAGGAGGCTATGGTGTGGGATTTTCAGAATTCGAAAGAGGTTGATGCTTAATCTAATCCTTTCTTAACAGGGATGGTGTGCTGCTGAGGTGCTGGCTTTTGTGGCAATGGGAAAGATTTCTAATATTGATACCTGTTAAGGCAAAATGAACAGTTTCAGAGAGCTTAATAATTCTCATGAGTGGTGTTAATTGATGTTGATTTTGGTGTGAGGCATGGCAGGCTGGGTGGATTGTCCATGGGTCTCTCTGATGATGAGGGCTATGAGAATGATGTTGTTGAGTTGGAGAAGAGTAATGTCCTTCTTATGGGCCCCACTGGATCTGGTGTGCACTAATTCCTCCTTTCACCTTGATCATGGATGTGTAGATGTTTGAGACTCTAGTTGACAGCTAGCGAAGTGGAAGAAACTATTTCATCAACTATATTGCAGAAGTTCAATCCTATAGAGGGTGCTACATGTTTGGGATGGTGGGATGGAATTATGACAAAAAATTTTGGATTTTAATTTACAGGGAAAACTCTTCTGGCAAAAACTCTGGCCAGATTTGTGAATGTTCCATTTGTGATTGCTGATGCCACCACTCTTACACAGGTCAAAACATGCACTTTGGTCACCTGTTTACACATCCAGTTGTTGTTGTTTGTTCATTTTTTCTTTGTGATGATGCTGTAACCCTACAGTGGAATGCAGAAGAGGGTGGGGGCAACTGTTGATAATTGTGGGTACTGCTTCTTTTTGCAGGCAGGATATGTTGGAGAGGATGTGGAATCTATTCTGTACAAGCTCTTGATGGTAATTACGTGACCCTCTTTCTCATCATTATTGTCATTTATTTCTTACAAGCATGAGGAATCTTGTTCTTGACCTTCATACACTGCTAGCAGAAGTCACTGGTTTCTTAGCCAGTATTTTGTTGATATTTATGATCAGAGTTGTTATCTATATCAGAGCACATTGAGTTGCAAAGCAGATTATCTATCATGCTGGGATCTGTAGAATCAGATGAAGAATGTATGAGAGATATTCATACCAACCACAAAAGGCATATTATTTCTATCTACTGTGCTGTGCCCCACAGGCAGCTGAGTTCAATGTGCCAGCAGCACAACAGGGTATTGTCTATATTGATGAAGTGGATAAAATCACAAAGAAGGTACTGAAGTTTCTTCAGCCTGTTGTCTACTTCCTGTTGAAATGGGTCAATCTAGTAGCATCAGTCTTTGGAGATCTCTGGTAACACTTCCTATTTGTCCCTGTCACAAGCACATCAGAAGTATACTGGCAAGGTTAATACACATATAGCTGAGAGTATTTTTTCCTGAACCGGTTTGTTTCTTTAGATTCACCTTTCATCTTTGAGTTGCTCTGCCACCAATGTGCTTCTCTAGTTTCATGCTTAGAGCACTAGAAACTATCATAATCACATTACATATGAGTTCTCTACTGCTTAGTACATGACTCGCCACTAACTTCATCAGCTTCCAACAGTGGATGTGGATAGCTATGTTTTAAAAATGTGCTCAAAATTTATGGGCAAACAATTGCAAAGAAATCTGTGTCCTGTGCTGCTGTCACATTTCTGGAAGCAACAGGAATACTCAGTCATGATGTTGCTAGCTCTCAAGAGGCATATGACTGTTCTCATTCTCTTTGTGTTTTTTGGGTTTGGCAGCACTGACACAAATGGGTTGCCTTCAAAGTGTCTTTGTGGAATTTTCTTGGCAATTTCAGCGATATCTAAATGCCTGGTCATGTTGAAAGATTGATTGGTGGATGTATGGGTGCAGGCAGAGAGTTTGAACATAAGCAGAGATGTCTCAGGTGAAGGAGTCCAGCAAGCTCTCCTGAAGATGTTGGAGGGAACGGTGTGTAGTACCCACCTCTAATCATAAAATATGCTGCTAGATCGAGATATCTACAGTCATGTTTCTAGCACTCTTCTCTATGCTTTCTAATTGTTAGCTGCTGTGGGTTCTGCAGTAGCTTACATTTGTTCACATCATGGGGTGATCATTGACAGTCACAACCCAATCTGTAACAAGTTCAATTGCATTTATTGCAGGTTGTAAATGTTCCAGAGAAAGGTGCACGCAAACATCCCCGGGGTGACCACATACAGGTTTCCAGCATTCTCAAAGAGCAGTCCCTTCTATTTTCATCATAATCTCTGAACAGATTTCTGTTGTTATTTGATAGACATCAAACTTCAGCTAGATTTTCAACATTTGTCAAAGTCAAGCAGAGAAACTGAATGGTTTCAGATAAATCTGGGCTGCAGGTTGATACCAAGGATATTCTCTTTATTTGTGGTGGTGCTTTTGTTGAGCTTGAAAAGACAATTGCAGAAAGGTGAGGATTGTTAGTCACTGGTCAATATTGACACTCTGCCTCAATTCTTTTTCTGTGCATTTCTAGACATTTCTATGCCAGTGGACAGAGTGTATGTTTGTCTCCTTGCCCCTCTTTTTTCACAAATGCCAGTAAATAAAATCTTTACAAGGTTTGTTCTCTTGCTTCAGGAGGCAAGACTCATCCATTGGGTTTGGAGCACCTGTTCGTGCAAACATGAGGGGGAATAGATTGATTGATGCTGCAATTACATCTTCACTTCTTGAGACGGTTTGTTCTTGCATTGCAACTCTTTTGCACTTACAAGTTGGTCTGAGTTAACTACAGCATTGATTATGAACTTAATGCAATGGAGCTCAATTTGGTAGATTGTTTATAGCTTCTTAGTGCTCAGGTGGAATATTTAAGGAAACAGAGAAGACGGTGGTCTTGTTTCAGCTTGTTTTCTAGAACAATCTGATATTGCAGTGTATGAGGAGGGTTGGATATGTATACCTCTGCAAAGAGGACAGTGAAGAAGAGCTTCATTGATGTTATATTTTTTCCACTGCTACTGTAGCATCCTCTGACTGACACAATTTAGACCTTATTACTGATATTGGGTGCATGTTGAGATGGTGGTTTGACATGCTTAAGACATGACAACATCCTCAAATGGCTCAAAACATGTCTGGTTTGTTGTACAGGTGGAGAGCAGTGATTTGATAGCATATGGGTTAATCCCAGAATTCATTGGCCGGTTCCCTGTTCTTGTCAGCCTTGCTGCTCTTGATGAGGATCAACTTGTTCAGGTTTGCACTTCTTCCTGCTTTGCTCTTCTTTTCAATGTTTGCCCATGAGATGTGCATCTTTCTATTTCAGATCTTGCTTTCTTTGTTGGTTAATTGCTGCAAACAATCTTGAGTGGATGTGCATGCATGTTAGAATCCAGTGTAACTGAGCTCCTCTGTGTTGGAATAAAGGTGTAGAGCCAACAGATCGAATAAATGAGCTTCTCAATACTTATTAAGATATCTCTGAGTAGTTGAAAGGAATTTGATCTCCATCTCTGGTGCATGCAATGTATTTGGTTAATATTGTTTCTTGCAGGTACTCACAGAACCACGGAATGCTCTTGGAAAACAGTACAAGAAGATGTTTGCAATGAACAATGTAAAGCTCCAGACCTTTATTCACTCTGTTCCTGCTTGGCTTGCTTGTCTTTTGCCAGTCTTCACAGAGTTCAGTTTGGTAACATCTCATGGCCCACACTAAGAGCTTCTCACAATGCAGGTGAAGCTGCACTACACAGAGGGAGCTCTACGAAGAATTGCTCAAAAGGCCATGGTGAAAAACACTGGGGCCCGTGGTTTGCGATCCATCATGGAGATTCTCCTTACTGATGCAATGTTTGAGGTCCGTGGATTCTTTAAGCATTTGGGGAATCCAGATTTGTTAAAAGCCCTGTAACCTTTAAGCTCACACAAAATGGGTCTTATCAATGCATTTGTGGTTATCATAGTAGTTGCTTTGATGGAGCTAAGGATTTTCATGTATCATCATCCAGTTCTCCAGCTGGTTGGAGGTGGTTCATTGCAAATATTCTCATTTGTACATACTCTACAGGTTTATCCTTTCTTCATGGCAATGTCTGATGATTCTTTCAATCTAAACTTTTGTTCTGCGAAGCATTGCAGGTGCCAGATGTTGTATCAAATGGAGCAGAGAAGATAGAGGCAGTGGTACTAGACGAGGAGGGCGTAGGCCTACCCAAGAGCCAGGGTGTGGGTGCCAAAGTTCTGCGGGGTGAAGGTGCTCTTGAGCGTTACCTTGCGAATCTCAAAGGACCCACCAAGGTAGTGAACATGAACTTGGTTGGCAGGCATGCCTTTCTGATTGTAAGAGCCCAAGCTGCTGGTGGCTCATTATGATGATACCCTGGCAAGTTTGATGGTTGTGAGAAGGAGGATCTGATTTTTGTTTGAAAGTGAGGTGATGAGATCAATACTTTTTGTTTGTGATTTGCCAATTATTATATTGCAACTATTCTGGCAGGGCTCTTCATGTTAGAAGCATGAACAAAGTTTGTTCCTTTCTGGTCATCTTGACAGTACGACATTGTGACTGTTTGGGGCAATGATAGACCTACTTTGGGAACAATGTTTTTGAGTGAGATGCATAAGTTCTGGTTGTAATGTCTGCATTATTGCCTGTTGCTTTGATGGGTTATGTTTGTGGATCACAGGAAGTGGCTTTCTGTAGAAACTGGGTTGATGCTCACAGAGTGGGGTGGTTTTGTCTGCAGAGGGGAGCACAAGGACTCCATGAATTTGAGGATGCAGACATAACTGAATTGCCAGTGAGGGCAGCAAATTTGTAGACCTATTTGTCAATGTCTTTAATTGTACAGCTTTTACAGGAGATGGTTTGTTTCTCTCCCATGTTGACTTTCCATTTCCACTCTCAAAGCTCTCCTGGAGCAGCTCAAGATACACACATAAAAGAGACAGTAGTGCTTCTTCAAACACTTGATGTCCCCAGTGTAAAACGTAGTAGTGCACATGGAAAGGATTAGTGTTGACAATGATGAAAATCAAAGATTACCTTATATTTGGGTAGTTCAGATTCTGGAAGTAAGGTCTTTTTACTTTCTTAGTTTTCAAGCATCTCTGGTGCATATGTTTTGTGGTAGGGGGTTGTCATTGCTTTAGATCTGTATGTGTAGAGTGATTTCTGTAGTACACCATTTGAGTCTAGATGCAAAGAAGTGTTGAAGCTTTGCTTGAAGCGTTTCCTTATTCCATATGCCAAGAGGTGGGAGGTCTTCCATTCCTCGGAATTAGAACGTTTTTGCATAGAAAGTGGAGATCTCTTTTATGTGCATTTCTACAGCAGTACATGCAGCTTCTGTACTATTGCTGGAATAATCTGAAAACCAATTCTCTCTCAGTTCACAATTTTCAGAAGTTTCTGAAGTATTGTAATAATCCTATTTGCTCAGTCAGCATAGATGAGCATGACACAATTGAGAAGGTGATGTTGCTGCAGTTCCTTGATGTGATCTTCAAGCTCATGGCAAATTTTGGTATGTGGACAGATCAAAAGCACTTTGGTGATGCTAGACACAGATGGGGAGGTCTGTACTTTATACTCCATGAGTTTGTAATGCACGATTAGGAGGCAGGTTTCAGTGTATTGATGTTGCAGCAAGTAGGATGGAGGTGATACCTGTGATTTGGTTGCAGTTTTCATGCTTTTGAGCGTTTCTGTGTCACTATTGTTGCCTTTTCAAAAGAGCTGGTATTGTGCATAATACCCATCTTGGAACTGTTTACAACGTTTGGTGTACTATGTGTTTGATTGCTCAAAGTACCACTCCTGTTGTGTAGTTGCAGAGGCTGAGAACTGTATGCCAGAATTGGAATCTGGTATGTGATGGCCAGGGCAGGTCATGGAGTGTGTGTTTTGAAGGACTTCTAGTCTTAGCATCTGTGTACCAGCAGTAGCTGAGGCATCAGCTTTCGTGCATGGAAGGAAACTTCAGGGACAAGGACAAACATAACAATGTGTGCACCAACATGCCTGTTGGTGCACTCTTAGATGATTGGATTCATTGCAACCATTGCTGGCATGCTGCTCTACAAGCTACTTCACATCTAGCTTCTTCCTTTACATTGAAATCAAGTGCTCTCATTGCTACTTGAAGAAGCAAATCTCTTCTGTAAGATTCCTCACATTCTTCCTTCACTGAAAAGCTTGCTGCTATTCACCATCCTAGAGAGGAAATAGTGTAGAGGGATATGAAAGGGTAGTAGTAAACTTGAGCTCCCTGTAGTTCAGTTTCCTGATTTTTCTTGAGGTGCAAGGCTGTTGAAAATCTCCTGCTTCTCATTACTGCTGATGCCATAGTGCACATCTTGTGGGCAATTCTGGAGCTGGCATTCAAGCAATAGCAAGTGTGGTAAGGGGGAAACTGAGATGATGATGCAAGCATCACATGTGTCCATTGTGGTAGTACCCATTGTCAAGCCTGTTCCTGCATCTCATGCAAAATTCACAGGGGAATTGTTCTGTTTGCTCATACCTTTCACTTCAGTTACATAATGTGTTGCTGCTGCTCTCAAAACTACCTGAAGAGCTCATGAGAGTTGATGCATTGTATGAAGAAACACAGCAAGAACAGTCACCTGACAACCCACTGGAACTCTTTGCAATAAGAGCAACATCAGTTTCCAACTACATTCAGAACAATGCAATAAGAACTTCGACCTCATGTCTGAAAGGTTTTCAAAAAAACCTATGTTGAGATCAATGGTGTTGAGATCAATGATAGTCTTCACAGCTGAGGAAAAGTCCTGCAGAAAAACCATTTCAAACACTAACTGAATTTACACAGGTATCCAAAGATCAGTGATCACAAAAACAGATAATAACCTAATTTCTGTCAAGATCACAAGACTCATAATATGAAAGGTAGCAAATGCTCGCAATGGTGCATGCCACCCCAGAAACCCAAAATCAGCAAATGCATTGGTGTCTCTCATTACTCAAAGAATCAGAAAACAGTCATTTGGTGCTGTATTGTGCATTGGTGCTGCTCTGTGGAGGTCTTGTGCATTGGCAGTTACTGTATCAATTGAGAGGCACCATTCAATTTGCAGATTTCTATATTGTGAAAGAATTCAATGAATGTTGCATTGCAGCACGTAAGGGTGTGTGTAGTTTACATACTGTTCCCACAGGGATTTATACCTACTCAGGGCTAGCTTTAACCAGGGCTTCATGTTCCCATTGAAATGCACCACAGCACCATTCTCTATCACAGCGGTGTCAATGTTAGGATCATACCCAAGGCCTAAAATGTGCCATCGTCGATCCAGTGCATGGACCAGACCATAGAAAGTCAAGAGACCTGGCGGCAGTGTTCCCAACTTCCAGAGTGTTCTGTCCACATTCTGCTCTTGCCAGTAGTGGTACCGGCTAGTTACATTTTCACGTTTCCATGCAAGCAAGTCAAATACATTCATGCCAAAGGCCCAACCACATGATTCTGGATCAAATGCCTTATTTAATTTTGGGTGTGAGAAATTGAGGTACTTGTGGAAGCGGTGGAAGCTCTCCCGGCATGTTTCCACAGCTCCGTTTACTCGGCCCTGGAGGTTAATTTCAAAAAGCTCCTGAAGGTCTTGTTGAACCACAACATCATCATCCAGAAACACAATCTACAAAAAGCACATCACAACATTTGGATAAGAGTCTCAGGAAAAGACATCTTTCCTTGGTTTAATGATACAAGAGGAGCTGAGTCCTCAACTGGCCTCATGTTACAGTCAACTACCAAGTTGATTCTGGTTCAGGTGTAGAAATCAAAACCAAATGCAACAGGAATTTTACAGAACTTCAGATCTATAATGCAATTTTGGCACTTCCAAGCCATATACCAGTGCACATGAGGACAAGCTACACATCATAATAGAAAGGACATGTTCAAGGGTGTGTTAGAACCTCTCAAGGAAATACCCATGTTTGCTATGCTGGTAGTAAAGAGATCACACTCTTGCAATCAAGTACTTCAGCACAAACTATCACATTGTAGTTCATCCTTCTATTAGACTGCTTTCACTCAGGATTCATGCAACAAACAAAAGAATTGGAAAAATTCAGATTCACCCAAACCTGAAACTACAACAAACAATTCAATCAGAAAGATTGGGCCTGGTGGGTCTGAAAGCAGTCAAGACACATTACCTTATTCAAAGCAGGAAAAACCTCAGGAATGTAGAATCTGAGATGATTGAGCATGGATAAATACTTTGGATTCCGAAATTTGAGTGCTCCTTTTGAGTTCTGTGCGGCACCATTGAAGTAGAATTTTCGAGTTTCGGCATCCTCAAGCTGCTTCAGCACTGGGACATATGATGAATTCAGCCAGGTGTAATCGTCAATGTTCTGAACTTCGATTGTTGCCCCCCTGAAACAGGCAATTCCAAAATGCTCAATATTCCAATAATGGGATAACCAGAGGAATGAACTCATTTAAGCACAACTTAGCAACTCAAAAGCAGTACTCAAAAAGCAAGCATGAAGGTTTGAAAGTGATTTGGTGAATACAGAAGAAAAGTTACCTGAAGTTGTTCCCCACAAACCAAGTTTGCATTGCTCCATAATTCATGTGATCAGTGACAATATGGAAAACAAGAGTTCTCGGCTGTTTGGAATTGCAGACTGTGGAATTCACAACAACAGAAGTGGCCAGAACATTGTCGGAAAAAATGCAAAAATGATAGAGTGCATTGTCTGTGAGCTTGGGGGATTGCTGGATCTGGTCAACTCTCTTATGAAGATCAACATCCATAGCCCACTCCATAGTTAATCGCATGCCCAGGCAGTGTAAACTCTTTGGCACTGCCTCTGCTGCCAGTTGCCCAAACACCGTGCTTTGTACTGCAGCTGCATTTGCTCTTTCTTCCAAACCCTAGACAAAGATACATCCATCACCATGCATTCCTGTCTCAGAAAATTCAGTTACTATCCAAAAGCTCCCAAATCTAACTAACCAACCAACACAAAAACACACCACAGATGTCTGGAGATAGATACATATACAGCCAAACTGAAGAGCCAAGAAAGCAGATCTTGCCTAAGTACTGCAGACCTGTATTTGGGCCTTAAGCTTCATGATCATTGTTGCGCTATCATAATGGAGATCTTGTGCCTGGCTGAAGAGCACTGACATCTCCTTGATGACTGGTGCAGCCTCTTTAGCTGAAATGGTTGTTCCTTGGGCTGTTGATTCTGAGAGAAGAAGCTGGCAGGTCCTGATCTTGGCACTTAATTCCCAGGCAAAATTGAAGTTGTTGCTTTCTTTGGCAATTACAAGGAGCGCCTTGGCCATTGTGATCTGATCACTGAGCTGCCTGGCTGCAGAACTGGGAGAAAGCATTTCCCCCGTCATGGTCCCAGCTGCCTCATGCACTAATCCTTCTGTATTCTGCAAAACCCAAAAAAGATAAGAATTACATTGGACCCATTTATCATATCTGGAATGTGGTCATGCAGCATTGTGATTCCATGTTTGACAATGAGGATCTGCATAGACAAGGAGTGATTGCAAAGCAGAAAGGGCCCACCACAAGAATCACAACACCTTGATCAGAAAAAAAATTGCAACAAAGATAGGGAAGGAAATACCTAAAATTGACAAGAACCCACAATAAAAAATGACAAAGGTGTAGAGGAGAGAACTTACTGTGTCTTGATGATGATGACTCTGAGTCTGAGCCCTAGGTGCCAAGAGTGCAACATACACAAAGCTCACAATGCCTGCCAGCAACAGCCAATACACCCATAAACCTCTTCGGCGCCCATGTGACCTACGGCCTTCTCCAAGCCGCCGGTTCATCCCTCCTGCACTGCCTCTCACCCTCTGCACATATAATAATAATTTCCCCTGCTCCCCAATCAAACTCCTTATGGCTGATTCTTTGCAAACCCTACATCACCCATCAGTAAATTCTGCTTCTCTCCTTTGGTTTTCAGAGCATCACAGCTTCATAAAATCTCTGGTAGTTGGGGGAAAAAAAACCACTCCCATAGAAGAAGGTTAACAATCCGCCTGAAAGTCTTTTGGCACATAGCTAATGCAATAGACTAAAATGCTCCAATTCCATACCCCAGGAATTCTCTAGAGCAACCATTCTTCTTCAAAGAATACAGAAGATTTTCTCTACTGTTGCAGCATGACAACAGCCTCCATTCCAGGAACCCCAAAAATTTAAAATAAAATAAAATACAGAGATAACCTAAACCCAACAGCTAATTTTTTTTCCACAGGAGGACGAATCTGAGCATCGAGCTATGACCCATTGCTGAAAACATCAGGGACCAGAGTACAGGAAGTTGCATTTCCGGTTGAGAGTATTTTAGTAGATTTTGTGCAAGAACAAACCCCAAGAAAAAAAACACCATCCGAAAACAAAAGCTTGGCATAGACCCAACTGCTCATTCCTCCTCAAAGGTAGAAAACAACCGAAGGAGAGCCCAAAAAATCCATCTCAAGCACCGTCATCGTCGTCATCATCATCATCATGGTGCATCAAACCGTTACAGAAACACAAAGACACTTTTGGTACCAAGAAAAAAACAAACACATTAGGAGTCAGCGATATACATACCCCAGAGCTCTTCCTTACCAGAGAGAAAAACCTTGAGACGACAACAAGAAGACGAAGAAAGAAGAAGAATGATCACATCAAGAGAAATCTGTCACCCAAAATATGTCACTAGAGAATATGCACTAACTCAAACCTACTAAGAAGCAGCTTGTGCATCATCTAATGCCCCAAAATAAAAAAGAACTTGCAATCCTTGAACTACTCATCACACTTTTGGCAATCAAAATACTCCCAAAATGTTAAGAAGAAACTACAGATCTTGGACACCATCATCACAGTCATCATCATCACCACCACCACTGCAAAGTACTGAAGTTTGATGTCAAGCTAGCTAAGCTACTCCAGGACATTTTGAAAGACACAATAATTTGCACCAAAAAAAGCAGTTTCAAGACCATTCCCAACTGCACAAAACAAAAAACCACAAATAAACAAAAAAAAAAGCAGAAAAAAATGAGATCAATCAACAACCCATCCACACAAAGACAACAACAATCACAAGAACTACTACAACTACCTAAACTAGTTTACAACTACGTGCCTGCCTTTTCCTTCTTCTTTTTCTTCTTCTTGGGTTCCTGTTTTGCATCTCCGGTGAACAAAAACATGCCATGTCTTTGGGTGCTGAAATTTAGGGTTTCTGTCCTCCATCATTATGAATGGATGGATAGATGGGTGGATGATTGAGGATGGATGGATGGATGATTGATAATGGATGCATGCCATGTCTTTGGGTGCTGAGAATCAGTGTTTCTGTCCTCAATTATGATTGATGAATGGGATGGATGGTTGATAATGGATGGATGATGGAAGATAGATGGTAAATGAGGAATGGATTTTGGATGGATGGATGGTTCATTTATGTCTCACTTTATTGTTTTTGCATGCCTAATTATGATGACCATGAGTAAAATATTTTACCCTCTTGTTGTTTTTTTTTAAAAGAGAAAAAAGTTTAATATGTAAAAATAAAATAAAAATAAGAATTAAAATTGTGTTTTAACAAATTTCATTTTTTCCTTACAACTTTAGAATCTACATAGTAAAATTAAAAATTAAAAAAAAACAAGACAAATCAATGAAAAATGAAAAAAACAACAACATGGAGAACTCAATGAAAAGAATCCAATATTAATAAGGGGTGTGTTGCACTGTGGCCTTGCCATTTACATCAAAAAGTATTTTAAGGCAAAAAAAGAACTATGGAAACTCAAAAAAAAAATCATCATGCAAAAATACAATCTTCAAAAAATCCTCTAAAAGAAACCAAAATCCTTCAAGATATTATAACTATATAACTAAATCTCAAGTTTCAACACAAGCCAAAATATCATCTTTCAAACAATCATCATATAAAAATAGATCTATTACTTAGGGGCCAAAATCCCTAATGCTCCTATACTCTATAATGAATCTAAACACAATGTCCTTGCCTTGGTAGGGAAGGCCAACAAAATACAAACAGATCACAAAACATATATACAATCAATGGGCATTGTTTGCATGGGATTTTCATTACATGCTTATAGGACTTGTTTGTGATTTAGTAGTTGAAAAAGTTTGATTTACACATTTATTCAATTAAAACAAATGTTAGAAAGATGAAGTTGCCATCATTTGTAACAAAAAGAAAAATGCATGATACTTATTTGAGGTCACATGACAACCAAGTCTATTAACATTTGAACTAACAACCTTAAATGTTTATATTCATTCTTTAACATATTTCAACAATGCAACAAATATCGGTTAGCTTCTTATTGGTTTACTTGTGAAGACCATGAAAACCTTTGTTCCAAATGTAACCGTGACAAAAATGCTTACCTAATCTTTGTACAAATCAAGAATCTTTGAAGTTATTGGCCTCAACAACTAGTATTTCATAAACCCAAATCATTTTCACATGCTATATAAGTAAAGAATTAACAATTTGCTTCATATCCTTTTTAACACCTTCAAGTTTTCAAGATCAATTCCAACATTGAAATTGAATACATGACTGCTTTTTAGAAATCATCACATCCATTTCACAACTTACAACTTCCGAAGCTCCTTTCAATCACCACTCAAGTCTACTTTGCCAATAAATTAAATACTCTCCCTTTATATCATCAATTGGCATCACTATTACGCATTCTATGAGTTGATTGCAATAAACTCTTGAGTGAGAATTTTTTTAAAAGATCAATGTAAAGTGGAACCAATTCAGTGGTGGTGTGCAGAACATAACTTGTTCATAATTTGTTTTTAAGTCACAAAGGCTTTATTCGCTTCATAGTTTTTCTTCCACTTTACTTCAATTTATGATTTTGATTTTCTTGTTATTTTTAGATTCCATCCACATGAAGCTATTGCATCTAATTCATATATAATCGTATTTCTTCTTTGGATAAGGATTTGAAAAAAGAAAATCTTATCATAATCCTTCAAATTCATTCTAATTCCAATATGGGTCTTCTTACCTAGTTAGTATAAATTTGTATGTGCATTCATCTTCATCATTTAGCAAAGAAGTTTGCATCAAGGGGAGCTAGGTGAGTCCATGTGTGAACAAAACAAACAAAGAATATGATGAGATGAGAAAAGTGTGCCCACATAGTTTTTACTTATTGAATTTTCTTAATGAAATACATGTTGCACTCATGTTTTTTATTTTGAAAAAATACAATTTAGTCCAATGAAAGTTTGGGCATGGCCACTCATGATGCTCATTTCTTGGTATTCTTATATAGGGAAGCCATTGGTTCTTCATCCTCACATTATACTTTCCTTGACATATTGACTATTGCATAACATAATAATTTTCACATATCCTTCATTGTTTACATTTTTATCCATTGTTTTGTTTCACTTCAATCTCAACTTTGTGGTACTTAGTCACCTTTTTTTATTGATTATTTGTTATGTGAAGGAGCATCCCACATTGGACCTTAATGTCTTCATTTGTTTGGTGAAAGTCCTCCTAGTGGATAATTTCAGTTCTTGACATGTTAAATTTAAATTCAAAGAATCTAATTTTGTTTTAGGATGGGATATTTGTAATTTACTAAGATCATATCAAACAATGTTTATTATGTGACCTTTTATAGTTATTTTTCACATCCAAGTTTGATTTAATTATTTTTTCAACCCCACCCATAAAACTAAAACTACAAATAGGTGGGAAATTACTAATAGCAAACCACCTAGACCAATCATTATCATTATGATTGGTCAATTATAAACATGGAGTGATAGTTCGATCATATTTGTTACATTCTTTTTTGATAGGTGTTAGGCTTTGCTATGATTTTTATTAGCCTTAGCCAACTATGAGAAAATGTTGGGCCAAAACATTTTGTTGAGTCAAACTAGGATGGTTTAACTTTTTTTTCATCCAATTTTAATTTGGAGGGTCACATATAGTGTTGGGTGGAAATTAAATATTTTCAATATTCATCGGTTTCAATTAATTGATTTATCAATATCTACTAGCTTTGATTATTTTTAAAAAAAATTCATTTAACATCTCTTGTAAGGATAACAGTTGTTAAAAATAACTCATGCCAAATTTTAATATTAAAAATATCTTTCAACATAACATCTGTTAGATACCCTAGCCTTCCAAATAATAGAACACAATCATTTCAATTCAATAATTCATTAAAATAAAATTACAATTCCAAAATTTCATCTTTTGAAAATTCCGTTTCATATTCTATCAATCAACTCTATCAAACTAGAAGGGGAACTGCAACCTTCCTTAGGGTCATTGGGCCAATTTTTACTAACAAAAATTAACTTATCCAAATTATTTGATTGCATGCGACATCTCTTCAAATTTATATGTATTCTAGCCAATAAAAATATTCAAAAACATTTATATTATGTGGCTACCATTTTTTTCTTTGAAGATACAAGTGTGCCAAAATTTACTAAGTATTTTCTTCTTCAATTTGTAGATTTTCTTCATTTACTCTTGAGATTTTGTTAGATTATGTTTGCAATTTTTTTTCAATTCGTTCCATTTCTTCTTCAATTTTAGTTTCACTTATGAATATTACTATTTTTTCATTTTGCATTCTTTGATTTTCATTTTCACTTGACCTTTCCATTTTTCCCACAAAGTGTTATGCAAGGCCAATAATGGAGAAAATTCAAACAGACCAAATGTCCTACAAAAATTACCAAAGATGTTGATAGTATGCACACCTAAAACATTGTGATGCAAAAATTTACAAGCAAAAATAATAATTTCAAAACAAATAAGGGATGCGCAATGTATAATGTTATTATTATATATAAAAAAGGTTGTATTATAAGCCTTGCACAATAACCTCAAAAACGAAACAAACCATTAATAATGAAAAAAGAAACCAAAAAAAAAGGAAATGCAAACAAAACACATAGAAAAAATAAACATCACAAAAAAAGAATAGAAAAAACCCATAAGCAATGACAAAAAGAAGGTAACTGAAACAAATTTTTTAAAAAAATCAAAAATAAAATAAAATAATCAACAGAAATAACATGGAAATATATCTTTTTTTTTTAAAAAGGTAGAAAAACAGAAAAATAGTAACAAAAAAAAAACAGAAACAAACACATAGAAGAAAAAAAAACTAAAGAGAAAAAAAGAAACCCATAGAAATAAATTAAAAAAAGAATAATTAAAACATGGAAATAAAACACATAAGAAAAGAAAAAACACAGAAAAACACAGAAAACAGAAAAGAAGGAATAGAAAACAGATAAAAAACAGAAAAACCATGAATAGAAAATTAAAAGAAAATTTAAAAAACAGGAAAAATGGGAAATAAAACAGAAGAAAAAACATGGGAATAAAACACATTAAAAATTTTTGAAAAAAAGAAAAAAAAAAGAAAAAACACAGAAACAATTTATTTTATTTTATTTTATTTAAAAACTTACCTTGTTGCCAAGAAATTTGCCTCCCAACTCCTCCCCAAAGAAAACCAATAAAACACACGAAACAAATTGAGGCCAGATCTGGAGCTCTGACCCTTAGGGTCCTTGATTTTAGGGTCGGGGATGGCTGCACCCTTCAAAACACTGTTTGCCATTACTCTAAGTAAACAAAGTGATTGCACAAAGTAATCTGACAGGACCTTACAAGAAGGTTGCAAGGTTGAAACTCCATGCAAAAAAATTTGTGTACCCTGTCATTTGATCAGACACCATTGAGCCTGGTGCACTATGAAGACCTCAATTGCAATTGTTGAATGTCAGCAAGTTGAACATGGTAGTTAACTTAAAGCAACAAAAAGCCATGCAGGTTTTAAAAGACTGGTAGTAAGTAGGTACTTCATCAAGTCTCGAAGTGGTGATGGGTAGGACCCAATGGAACCACCCAATGGCACAAGCAAAGCCAAGCATGATTAGCTCCATATGCTTATAATAATCAGTGATGCTCAACAGCCTTATGGGTATCCTCCTCCTCAAGGTACCTCAACCTCCTCATTTGCCATTTTTTTCCCCCTCTCTTTTGGGTCTCTCTCTGGTTGTTGAGCATCTATCTATCTATCTATCTTCATTGGGTGAGGCTTTCAGAGACGCCAAAAAAAAAAAAGAGAGAGAAGAGAGCTCTTGTTTGTTTGTTTGTTAAGTCAGGTTGGTTCTTTTGTTTCCCTTCTTTCTACATGTTTGTTTTTGTGTGTGTGAAGTTGTTGTTGGGTAATGGGGACTTCAGATGCTTCTTAGTAGAATGGGAGGTGACTGGCTGACATTTGTGGTCATGTGCGTGTATGCACAGGTTACCCACCTCAACAGCAAGGCTATTATCAACAAGGACCGCCTGTTGCACCACCACCTGTGTATCAACACAACCTCCACCAAGAGGAGGAAGAGGAGGAGGAGGAGGAGGAGGAGGCAGGTGCATTGAAGGCTGGTATGTTTTACCTATGCAGCATCAAATCTCATTTCCACATCCAAACAAACTAAAATCCAGAAACTCAAATGTCTTAAGATAATAAAAAAGCAGCTCATCACATAATGCCTCTCTACCTTTTATAAATGACACACATAAGGATGATAAATATTCAACATAACTAAAGTGGAAACACATGGTGGTTAGCATGGTGAAGCCCAACAAGAGGATCCTGTTGGGCTTTCACCCAGCTCACAGAAACCACATGGCATTTCTTCTTTTTGAGACCACAAATGACGATGCTTTTATCACACACATGGGAATGGATGTGCTTAATTAGGAAGAAACACAATATTAACTCTCTTTCCTGGGAAATCAAATCTTGTCTTGATGAAATCTTTGTCTTTGATGGATTTGACTGAAAGAAATCTAGTGGGGGGGACATGTGCAGCTTGGCAACTCTCTGTTTCTTCTGTCTGTTGGATGAGTGCTGTTGTGACCCTACAGCTTTCATCAATTAATTTCAAGCATACAGGATGTACCGTATACTTCACTGCACAATTCCTATGATTTCGGGTCAAAAAATTGGCATTAGTTTGCTCTCTTCAAATTCATTCTACGGTTTGTCATATTGCTCAGTTTGAGTATATGTTGGGACTTGAGTGGATAGAATGGAGTTGATGTTACCTCTCCAGATCCTTGCAGGTTTTAGAGCTTGCACATGCAAATTGTAGTTCTTTCATCTTAAGTGAACTTGAACATAAATGCTTGCACAACTCGTGGAGAGACTATTAGGAGTAGGAGGAAAGCTTACTTACTTTGTTGCAGCCATCAGGATATGGTGCAAATCCCATAGTATTTTCCAGTACTTTGTCGCAGTCATCATGAAATGGCACAAATCTCATAATATTCTCCAGTGCTTTGTTGCACCCATCAAATAATGGCGCAGGTCCATAACATTCTCCATCAAGAGAAACTTCAGTGCCTGACCAAGTTATCAGAGTTACATTTTTGCAGGAATCGTATCAAGCATCTGATATCAAGTAATGTAGTTTCTCTTCAGCTTTTAGAGCCGTGAGAGATGTCAAGGACTAGATGTTATGGACTCTCCACCTCAGACATAAAACTTGTATTCACAAACAAAAGAGTTTCATCTACATATACTCTCATGCTGAGAAGCTTGCAAACAACACCCAAGCTTTTGCTTTGCCATGAGAGGGATCACTAAACATATATACAATCAACCCAAAATCTCTTCATCATTCCTGGGAGATGGATTGTTGAACTCTTTTTACAGAATTGCTTATGCTGTGGCAATTGACCTCTGGCATAGGCAGCATGCTATTGCACATTGATTACTTTTTCTCACGTTCATGCAGCTTTTGATGCTAGGTTTAGTGCCCAAATGTTGTTGATGCAATGCTCGTAGAAAATAGGGCGTGCGTGATGGCCCTCTGCAACTGTTAGCACCATAATTACATCATCTGATATGTCCAGCTCCTCCAATACCCCTGTCAAGGGCGGTTGTAAAATGGTTAACCTTTGTACTCTGTTTGCCTCTGTTTGATCTGTGCTTCTGGGACCATTATTACTACACTAAACAAATGCAAATACAGCAACCAAATCATCCAGCATTTGTCTACTACAGATCTTAGCAATTTTCAAGCTTCACTGCTGGTCAGAAATCAGTTGGAACACACTGAAAAAGAAGATCTAGTGGAGGACAGTACCTCTATACTCAGCCTCCATTATGTTTGCTGTCCGCTGAGTTTCGCACCACACATGCAATATGCTTTGCAAGAAGCTGTGTTGCTTTATCACACCATGCCTTGCTACGACCTGCCATGATAAGACGGCAATGTGTGATCTCTTCATGCAAGCCTGTACAAAAAACATTTATGCACCGGACAAGTGAAAACATTCACATCCAAGAGTGTTTGATTTATACCAAGCCAAAGAGCTTCTTGTGAAGAAGGCGGTAGGCTGCTTGGGGTGAGAATGCATCAGGGTCAGGGTAGGACATGGCACGTGTGACTGATACCCCAACACGCCGGCCATACAAAGTACAGATGTAATCCACCTTCTTCCAGTTCATTGAGCAATACTCCACCTCCATCTCTGTGACTACATCCTTGGCCTGAAACCTTCTTGCAAAATACTCCACAGACAATGACTGCACAACCACCCAAAAGCACACAGCATTTCTTCAAATGAAAAACAATTTCACAAGTGTGTGTGTGTGTGTGTGTGTACCAGCATGGGTCAATACACAGAGAACATCACAATTTGTCCAGTGCTCTAAACTCAAATCAGCAGAAGAAAATTTGACCTCAGAGATTGTGGAGGTTCCTCCAGCATTGCTCTCACATCGAACACGCAGTGCATCTTGTCCTAACTCAAACCCCAAGAATGATGAGAGTGCAATAAACTGCCCCACCAAAACTTGGTGTATGGAAACATCTGCCACCTTGTGGTGCAATTCATGATTTTGCTGCTGATCTGCAGCTGGCTGCAGGCAGCCTGCGCCATCATCATCATTGTTGTCATCATCATCATCATCATCATCCACTGCCTGCTGACTGCCACCCCTCTTCTGTGTCAAGGCAATTGTGAGCAACAAATTCTCTTTTACAGGAGATGTGACGATGAAATCACTGTTGAGCATTACTAGCACAGGTTCTGCCAAACCAGTCAGCTCCTGTCCTGTGTCCAACCTCTTTCCCTTGCACCACCTTCTATTGGCAATACCAGCGAAATCTTTCACAACATTTGTTTCTCCTATACATTCAGCAGGAACTGCTTGTTCTTCCTGCTTCTTTACAGCTGGAATCAACCCCAGATTCTCTGAGACAACAGTGCATGTGGTACTTGCATCTTGCAAATCATCATTATTTACACCAGCACTGTTGTGCTTATTGTTGACTTTTCTTTCATGTGCCAGCAGCTGCTGTGATGGTGGATTGTTGCCATGATGAAAACCTTGCTGGCAGCTTTGATCCTCTTCCCAATCACCTACAATGAGCTTGTGAGCCAATCTTTTCTTATACTTCGACGATTCGCACAATGTAGGCCATTTCTGATCTTCCCAAAAGAACCTGTTCTTATCAAATTGCTCAACTTGTTTTCCTGCAGCTGCTTTCAACCAGCTTCCACGTTTCTCCTTGCAATAAATCTCATCTTCTTTGTTGCTACCTGCATAGTGCGATGTATGATACACCTTCTTGTGTGAAGAAGTTGCAGTAGCAACTGCGTCTGTTGTTGAAGGAAAGCTCACAAGGACCCCATACCTTGAAGAAGACTGTTGTATGTGAGTTTGTGTTCTTGTTTGAGACTCCTCGAGAGATGGCCATTTCAAGTACTCCTGTTGAGATCTTACAGCAGCAGCAGGATGATGATGGGATTGTTGTTGATGTGAAGGAATTGTTGCTGCTGCGCTTCCAGAGGCTCTGGTGGTAGCTCTTCTTGGAACCCGATCATCAGCAGCAACTAAGTCTGGCTGATTCTGCTGCTGCTGATGATGATGATGATGCCGTCTCACCACTTCCCCCAAGCTGCAACGTGCTCTTCTTGTCTGACACTTGCTGCTGCTGCCAGTTCTTCCAATGAACTTGTTGTTCACGCCAATCTCGGCTTGGATATCCGCAACGACACTGGAGCTGCCGATGAGTGTGGCCCGTTGGCTGTTGGTAGATGAAGAAGCTGCTTCCTCCGTTTCGTCTGTTGTTGTGGTGAATGCGATGGCAGCTAATTCTCCCTCTTCTGCTTGCCTCGGGATCGGCAAATCCCGGAGCCGACAGCTGTGGCTCCCTGGAACGAATCCGAAGCGACTGTTTGTTTCCAGTGCGCTTGTCAGTGTCGGACGAGGAGGAATGGTCACGCTGCTGCTGCTTCCTGTTGTGGTCTACATATTGATTTCTCTCCTTGGACTTTGGTCCTTTCATTTGAGTGATAGCCATCGTATTATCTAAGCACGACCAAGAAACACCAACGGCAATTGAGATACGCGATGATGACCAAAGCTTGCTTCGAGCTTGCGCCATGGTCCCAAAGGAAAGCAAGAAAAGTAAGACGGAGAGAAGAGCCTCAGAGACCAGTTCTGCTTCTAACTGATAAAGATCCTTCTCTGATTCTGAGGCGAGGAGAGAATCACAGTGACAAACAAGAAGCAAACGACGTGTCTCATGTCTTGAGCAATCCCGACAAAACAGGGCCGCAACACAAAGAGCAGAGTGCAAAACACTTTCAACCGCGTAAATGAATGACCGCCAAGACGCAAAGGATATTATTTTATTCTTCGACAATCTTCCACAGAAAACAAAGTATCAACATTCAAAAGAGAACCAAAAAAAAAAAGCTTGAATTCTTGGACAAGAGAATAAGCTCTTTTGCGAAGCCACGTGCGGGGATTGGAAGCCCGTGCAAGAAACGGTCATAATAACGAGTCAGCGAGGCTCGACATTCATTCAGCAAACGCAAAAGACGCTGAAGAATTCAGGATTATTACGATTCACACTTTCCTGCCAAGAAAAAAATCTGCCGTGGAGCGCATTCTTCTAATCTTAGATGCTTGTCGATTCCATCAAATCCAGAAGAAGAAGAAAACGAAACCGCAAGCATTTGCACAGAAAAGACAAAGCCGTCGAATCTGGACTTTCTTAAACAACAAAATGATTAAAGATTTATTTGTCCATCATTCAAATCCTACACCTTGTTTATTACACGAATTTTAAGCCAGGAGAAGAACAAAGACCATCACAGTGTCACGACCAAAAAAACAACAAGAGAAAAGAGTTTTTCTCATCCTCAAAAATTGAACAACAAAAGATCGGCAAAAGCTGAATCGGAAATAATAATAATAATTTCACAAGAGATGATGACAAATTCACGATGATGCGATGCGATGCGATTCGAGTAAGATTCTTGTAGGAGAGTTTTGCATACAAAAGAAGGAGCGATACAGATTTGGTTGGTACCTTGGTTGTTGACAACGAAGAAGAAGAAGAAGAAGACGAAGAACCGGAGAAGGAAGGAAGGAATGAATGAATGCTGCACTGGAATGAATTCAACACCGAACTCCGAGTTTTGGCACTTGATTGTGGAGAGCTTCAAGCTGCTTTTGCTGCTGCTACTGCTGCTGCTGCTTCATGAGGCCCCTGATTTGGAGTCGAAATTAGAAAACGAGTCCATAGTCTCAGAAACTGCGACGACGAAGCAGAGAAATTTTTTGAAGATCGAAAGCAAGCAAGCAAGCGCGACGACGGATCTCGAGAACAGAAATAGGAACGTATTTTGCGACATGCACGCGATTACGCGGAAGAGCGAAGTCGTCGGAAGGAAAACTAATAATAACTGTCAAAGACTTGGGAAGCAAGGAAGGCAGTCAGCCTGGTAAAAGCCAGAGCTGCCTGGTAAAAAAAGAAGAGGAAATAACCATTTTCTACCAGGTCAAGGTAAAAATCAGTGTCCGCAGAATCCAGTGTGAAACCTTAAGGGTTTTGTTTCTTGGGACCTGGAACTAAATTGGCAAAAGGGTTCAGTTTCTTGGGACCTGGAATTCAATTGGGAACGGGTTCGGTTTCTTGGGACCTGGAATTAATTGGCAAAAGGGTTCAGTTTTGGAATTAAATTGGGCAAGGGTTCAGTTTCTTGGGACTTGGAACTAAATTGGCAAAAGGGTTCAGTTTCTTGGGACCTGGAACTTAATTGGCGAAAGGGTTCAGTTTCTTGGGACCTGGAATTAAATTGGGCAAGGGTTCAGTTTCTTGGGACTTGGAACTAAATTGGCAAAAGGGTTCAGTTTCTTGGGACCTGGAACTTAATTGGCACAAGGGTTCAGTTTCTTGGGACCTGGAATTAAATTGGGCAAGGGTTCAGTTTCTTGGGACCTGGAACATAATTGGCAAAATGGTTCAGTTTCTTGGGACCTGGAACTAAATTGGCAAAAGGGTTCAGTTTCTTGGGACCTGGAACTTAATTGGCAAAATGGTTCAGTTTCTTGGGACCTGGAATTAAATTGGGCAAGGGTTCAGTTTCTTGGGACCTGGAACTAAATTGACATTCTTTTGGTGGAATCCACACAAGAATACCATGGAACTAGCTGGGAATTAAAATTGGTATCCTTTTGGTGGAATCGTCGACACAAGGACGGTGGAACTAGCTCGGAAGTAAAATTGGTATCCTTTTGGTGGAATCGTTGACACAAGAACGGTGGAACTAGCTTGGAATTGGTATCCTTTCGGTGGAATTGTAGACACAAGACCAGCGGAACTAGCTTGGAATTCAATTGGTATCCTTTTGGTGGAATACACAAAAGAACCCTAGAACTAGCCTTTTGTTAAAACTGAAACCCAAATTGGAACCTTTTTTATAAAAAAATCTCGAAACCTAGAGTTTAGGATTTTTGTAATGTAGCCAAAGATCATCATCATGGAAAAATCATTTAGCCAAATTTGGTTATGTACTAAATATGAATTTTTAAAAAAAAAACCAGAATTTAGCTATATTCTTGGCTACTTACTGGAACTTATAATAGGAATCTGATGATTTTGGGGAAAGACCAAAAAAAAAAAAGTGAAATCTGGCGAATTTGGGTCATTTTTTTCATGAAAAATCCCTTTGCATAGGTCAAAATTATATTTTTCAGGTCAAAATTTGGTGAAATTTTGCCAATAGAAAAGAAATGTTGCATGAAACTAGCCTTTTGTTAGAACTGGAACTAAAATTGAAATTTAAAAAAAAAAAATGAACATAGTAACTTCAAGTTGTTTACTATAGGGGCAAGGTGGTGTCCTTCCCAGGGTATTCCAAGACTGAGGTACTGTAACACGGACACCGCGGATGCAGCCCCAGTAGCTACTGTACCCACAAGTCTTGCAAGACCCCGTGGAGGGGAGCCTCACCCGCACCAAATGACCAAGAAAAAACCTTTTTGAAAATGTAGTTGTAATGTAGTCAAATTGTGAAACCAGCTTTTACTAGAATTGGAACCAAAATTAAATTAAATTAAATTATTTTTTCTAGCCCTTTAACATAGGTTCAGATCCTTTAGGTAAAATGTGCTGAACTTTTTTTTGGGCAAAGTTGACAAGTCAAATTTTATAGGTAATTGATTGGTTTAAATTAGTGGTAAAATTATATACTTATGCATTGCTAATCGTAATTTGATGTAAATATTCAATATGAGATTGTCAAAACCTTTTGAAAAAAAATTCGTTTTGTAAAAATATCGTTGAAGGTTAATGGTGAGTATGGTATTTGATTACCCTTGAGCATATTCCTTTAATTCTTTATGGATCTTCAAATCCAAGTTTTGAGGTGCTAAAACATGGCAACCATTCTACCCCAAAATTTGAAAATTCAAATTTCAGTTTCGTGTTCAATGTTTTATTTGCTTGTTGTTATGTTTATTGGGTTTTTTTTCTTGTTTTTTGAATTTTTGAATTTTTTAATTTATTTTGTTTTTTTTTGTTTCTTGTTGCTTTTTTCTTTGCTCATAACTATTTTTTTTACTTTGTAAATCTGCTTGTTTTTTTTAACACTACTTTGTTTCTTGTTATTTGTTGGCTTGTGCTTTAAGTTTAGTAATTCAGATTTGTTTGTTGTTTGTTGACAAACTTAACGAATAATTCATTGGATGTTCACTTGTTTTGTTGTTTTTTATTCACTTGTTGGTTTAACATTCAAATCTTTACAAGGTTGCAATTCTTTTTTTTTCTTTTCATTAAATTTAATTTTGCAATCTTATATATTAAAGTTACATGTCTGTCTGTCTGTCTGTCTGTCCGGGCAGTTTCCGGGCACTACCCGGACTTTTCTTTCTTTTTTCATTTTTTTTTTGGGATTTTGTTTTCTGTGTCAGTTAAACTGCCCGGA
>Ga0116227_10001426_pt1 | contig 53149 bp, 41 predicted proteins | sample S1TSphgellanicum_FD_89693 | JGI IMG/M metagenome (GOLD analysis project Ga0116227, IMG submission 89693) | Host-associated microbial communities from peat moss isolated from Minnesota, USA - S1T2_Fb - Sphagnum magellanicum MG | ecosystem: Host-associated > Plants > Peat moss > Unclassified... | reverse complement strand
GGGGGGGGGGGGGGGGGGGGGGGGGGGGGGGGGGGGGGGGGGGGGGGGGGGGGGGGGGGGGGGGGGGGGGGGGGGGGGGGGGGGAGAAGGGGGGGGGGGGGGGGGGGGGGGAGGGAAGGAAGGAAGGAAGGACGGGTCATGGGAGCACAGTTCCGTTCATTTGTTTCTATCATAATGCTAGTTCTTCCATGGCTAACCGAAGAAGAAAGTTGCAGTGATGATTATTGACAACTTGTTGTTGTTGCGGACAGAACAGACAGCTAGCTAGCTATAAGCGAGCCTTCCCCCATCTTCCTCCTTTGAGACAGTTGCAAAGGACATACACAAAGAGCCAAGAGGCCCGTTTGAGTTCTTGACGTATTGGATGTCCCAACATTTGAAGTTGGTAATATCTGTAGAAGAAACCACAATAATGTTTGATATTTTATTATTATTATTATTATTATTATTATTTTAAACAACGCGCAATCTGCAACCAAGTCTGCAAATCTTGTGTCCACTCCTAATTAATAAATTGGTAGAATTTTTTTTAATTAAAAATGATCAACCTGGGGACCTGTGTTTCTCAGTCAGACACTCTTTCTTTCTTTCTCTCTTTCTTCTTCCCATTCCTTCCCCCTTCCCCTACTCCACTCCATTTAGCCTAACTTAAAGCCACCACACCCCCCAAAAGAAAAGAAAAGAAAAGAAAAGAAAATAATTTTTAAATAATAATAATAATAAATAATAATAAATAAATAAATAAATATGTATGTATCCCAGAATCATATTACACTATGCAGCAGCCAAAATGGCCCCAATTGGGTAACCAAATATCCCATCTCCCAATGATAGAACCGTCATACACCACCTGTTAATAATCATCACAACCCACATGCCCTTAGATTCCCTCCTCTTCCATTCCTCTCTCTCTCTCTCCATCCAAAGAGTTAAACAAGCCTTCTAATTTAAGAGCTTGAAATCATTTGATCATTGCTGCAACAACAACAACAACAGCACAGACCCTGGGTAAGTAGGTAGGTAGGTAAGGTACCTATAGATATGGAGTATCAACCTTTTCTGTTTGTTTCCTCCTTCTTCCTGGGGACTATTCTATTTTATTTTATTTGTTTTATTAAATTTTTTTCCTTTGTATCTGAACAGGTAGTAAAGGATGCATAAGTAATATAATAGTCAGGGATGCAACTAAGTGAACAATGATGTGTTATCTATCATGTGTTCCATCTTTTAATTAATAAAAATATTTAATAAAATCTATATATAATAATTTTCAGGTGGATCATTGAGAAGAAGAAGAAGAAGAAGAAGAAAAAAAAAAAAAAAAAAAAGGAGGGGCCCTCATCATCACAATACTAGGCCCTTCCTTGCTTGCTTGCTTGCTTCCATTTCTTCCACTTTCCACCTAAATTTGGCAGTCTCCATAACGGTACTAGTCTACTTACAGGAGGAAGATTTTGAGAAGGTTTGAAGTTGTTAAAATTGCCATTATATTTTAGTTTCCTTTTTGAGTACCTAAAACTCAAAATGTCAATGCTTGTCAGTCCTCATTTTTGGCTTACAAATCTGGGCTGTTGACCTTCAATCTGGGCTTTCACCCTAATATATAAATTTGTCTGCCTATATTGTCAGGCAAGGACCCCCCTCTCTCCTCCAACACCCTTCCACCACCACCACCACCAGACCCTTTCTTTCAACAAGTCTCCCATCCATCCATCTTCTTCTTCTTCTTCTTCTTCATTGATAAGTTATACTTACAAGGCTGCTGCTTTCTGCTGTTTCTGCTTCTGTCACCTCTGGTTTGTGTTGTCTGCTCACCATCTGCCCTACCCTACCCTACCCTACCCTAGCCACCATGAATAGGGTCAGAGTAAACCAGCCAGCATCTAGTAGCTACCATTGCACCATGAAGGAGGGATGGATGGATGGTGTGGGTAAAACAGCTAAAGCTTTTCCTTTTTCTTTATTTTTCCATTGGGTTCTAGTTAGTTAACTCCCTTGCTAACCACCATGGTCAGCTAGGGAACCTAGCCCTAGGTTTCCTACCTAACCATGGTGGTTGGTTAGCTTTAGTTTCTGTTTTTCATTACTCTACCTACCTACCTACCTAACAACCTACTAGCCCTTTCCATCATGAACCAACTGTCTACATACATGCATCTACTTATCTAGTGTCCACCTGTTATCATTCCAGCTACCTACCTGCTTGCTTGTTGATAGGAAAGGCTGAAACCTGACGTTAACCTTAGTTGGGCTGGGTTCATCCACAAGTAAAAAATCATTCATAACCAGGCCTCTGATGGATGGATGGATGGTTGCTTTGGTGACTGATGTTTCACTCTAGTCCCCAAGATTTTTTAGTAGTGGCCTTGGTTTTCCCCCTTTCTAGTGTAGGAAGTACCTCTTGCAATGCCTCCCACTTTCTCATCATATACTAGGAGTTTCCCTTAGGTAACTTCTCTCCCTGCTGAATGAATGAATGAATGAATGGATGGATGGATGGATGAATGTTTATAGGTGGGACTTTATTACCAAGAATATAAATTAAAAGCAAATTTCTTTTTAAAAATTTTGCTTTCAAAGTCAAGGATGAGGAGGAGGAGGACAGACCATCTCCCAAAAAAAGGAAAAATGTTTTGGGCTCATTTTTGAAAAGGCACACTCTTTTTCGACAGAGCCATCCTCAATAACATGCTTCAATGCATTCAAAAAGGTTCTTTCTTCAAGGAGAGAGATGGAGCATATCTGAATTTTTACTGTTAAATGTGGAACTTTATCCTTCCTTGCACAGACAGACAGACAGAGAGATTCATGCATTATGACTGCAGATACAGGACTCCCAGACTGCTCAATAACCAATCCATCATCATCATCATCAGCATCACATTATTCACTCACATGAGATTGCAGACTCTTCATAGACCTCCTTCCATTTGTTTTCCATGTGATAGATACCCCCGGGTATCACAACCAAACCCCACCCACCCCCAAAACAATGGAGGCAAAATATGCTCGGTTACATGACCTCCAATTACACCAAAAACTTCGAACCAGGTCTTTATGCTGCCCAAAATAGGTATGGTGTGTGCTTTGTACCCTTAAGGGGTATGAGCCCGAGGCAAAAAAAATGGTGACAACCATGTCTAGGAATAGAACATCCACGGAGCTAATGAGGCAACTAAACATACATCCAAGAGGGTCAGTTCATATATTTTCCTTTTGAGGGTGAGGAGGGGGGGGGGAGTGCAATAAGTTAGACCCAAAAGTTGGAAAAGCCATCCTCCCTCCACCCACATTCTCGTACTTGTGGATTCTGTTATGAAGGGGGGGGAGTAAGAAGTGTAAGAAGTAAGAACCCGTACATTGCACTCATTCACTCGAACAAAGGAAGGAGGAGATGCTTCTTCATACATGCTTCTTTTCCTTCTTTCTTCATTAGTATTTGTTGTCAGCACTTGCACACATGGATTAGGATAGTGCACACATGGGTAGCATGACCACTCAGAGTGTGAGTTTCAGGTTTGTAGGCTCCTTACACACTCACTCACTGATCATACCATAGTATATGAGCACACACACACCAGAGTGTTTTTTGTTTCTGACTGATCAAATAAACCTGTGAATCCAGAGGAAGGGAGGCCTGCCAACATTGCCAATAGTCCTTCTTCCTTCATAACATCCAGCTGGGAAGGAAGAAGCCTCCTCCATCCTCCTCCTCCTCCTCCTCATCCTCCTTCAGAGCTTCAGTCAAAAAGGACATTAAGTAGTACAATTTTGCCCTTCCTGACATACCGACCTCTAACTCAATGCCCCGCCGCACACACACACCCTTAACCCTAGCTATAAACCAGTGTTTGGGTCGGTTATATTGAGTTTTGACCTGATTATTTATCAACTTGATCATCATCAAGCTGGTTATTTTAATAATAACCCTACCAGCTTCAATTGTTATTGAATGTTTATAACTGGTTAAATTAATAACCGCCTGGTATCAAGTTTCCAAAATCCGATAACTTACCTGGATGACCTGATTTGTCGTCTAGGTAGGTTATCAATCTTTGAACACCAATATGAAATTTTCAAAAAAGAAAAGAAAATAATTTTTTTTTAAAAGCTTGTAACCAGCTGGTTAACCAGTGGTTTTTAAATCCAATTTTTTTTAATTAACTTACTTAGCATTCACTTTTTTATATATTGATATTGATAACCTGTGTGGTTTGAAAAAATTCACTGAATGGGCCCATAAGGTTAGAAGAGTACACAAAATGAAGATTACACAAGAAGATTCCAAACCAACATCACATTCCTTCCTTTGTCCTTAAATCTTAAGCACTTTTCCACCCATCACATATTGCACATGGAATTCTTACCAAAACATTACTTTGTTTTAAAGAGGCTTATTTTGCAATATATTTAGAAAGGATTCTCCTAAGTTCTATCAACTCTTCCACACATTGTAGCTAGTGCACCTTTGTCACCAGCCAATTTGTGGCAAATGACAACTCTTTTGTTTTAGGTCTTCTTTGTTATTGTTGATTGTCATTTCGTAACCATGAGTCCTCTTTGCAGAGGGTCTTTACTTTTTGTTGATTGTTTGCTTCTTCTTTTTTTTCTTTGGGTTGTGTCTACTTGTGTTCTCATTTGCTTTGTACTTTTGATGGATGGGTTCCCATCCTTGATTTTTATTTACATGGTTTTTCTTTTTCTCGACTTCATTGCATGCATGCACAACATCAAATATATCCATTACAAGTTCATGTGCATGAGCTTGATTGAAGACACAAAGTTCAAAAAACAAAACATATGTTTACTACACACCCACACATTATAATCCCATTTTAATCCAAGAGAGATTTTTACACTGGAATTGGAATTAGCACACACATCATGATGTGCCCAATTGTGGTATTCTCCCTTTTAATTTGAATAGTTTGAGCATGAAATATTCAACCAACTACAAGCCATGACCAACATGGGCAACATAAAAACCATCTCTAATTCAATATTGTCCTTTGTAACTATTGAATAATGTCATCTACTTGAACTTTTCCTAGGAATGTTGCTCTTTGGCATAACAATGAATTAATATAAAAACTTAATGATATTGACCTAACTTATAAGACATAGTAATATTACCTCACCAAATGACAAATGTTTTTTATAATTTGGAATCAATACAAACCTTGAATTTTATTTTAATTTTTTAATTTTTTGGTTGTTGTGATTGTAACCCAATCATAAGGTGTTTAATTAAAACACAACCATATTGATTTGGATGTTATGTCCATGTGAAAACATTGGCGTATTTAATTTAGGACTTGAGATGCTTGATAAAATTTAATTAATTAATTTGGAATTTGAATCAACTTCATGGCATTGAATTCAACTTAAATATAACAAATATCCAAGATTTCGATGAATTAAAACAATTCGTATGGTGACTTGTAAATCATTTTTTACATTTTTATTACCCAAAAAGATGTTGCAAATTATATTATTATGTAAAGTTGTTATTTTTAAAAATTCAATAGATATGTCATTTTTAAATCCTTTAAAAAAAAAGTCCTTTACACAATGAAAACACTAATTATAAACACATTCATGCGTTTTTTTGTCTCGTATTTTTGTTATCATCATCCCATACTTTGGATTCTAACAATTTAGTACATAACAAATATATCAATGAATGCAAAAAAATTACCAAATGTTTTTAATGCATCACGTTTGAAACCATATTATCCATAAATTTAAATAGTGGTTACAATTTTAGTGGCTCCTAAAAAAACAAATGGATACACCACAATTTACAAAAAAATTAAATTGTATCCATTTAATAATTGATAGTTTCATTGAAATAACAAAATTTTGTGATAAACATAATGATGCAAATGCAAAAGGATGATGATGATGATCATCATTGTTCTAAAAGTATTGAATGAATGGTTATATAAGGCCATCTTACTTCAATTGAGAAGATCACTTTGGAAATCATCCAATGAATATACAACATGTTCTAAAACTCAAAACCAATGTTTTTTAACACAATAAAACAATTTTAAAACATTTCAACCAATCCCATGCTCCCACATTAGCTTGTCAAGACTAATCACATTGATTTAGGAAGATGCAATTAACTCCTATTACATTGCTTTTACCCAAGGGGAAATGTGAGAGTCAAATGTAAATTTTTTTATGACTCCCAACATGCACTCCACCAATTCAATAAAATTGGAACTCATAAAAAATCTTAAATCTTCAAATTGATGTTTGAAAAATCAAACTTTATTTGAATTGAACAATGTTGGTGTCAATGGAAATCTAAGATGACAACTACAACATATTGGCATACATATTCAATAGAAAGTCATTTGGGTGTTTGCAAGCTATAGTCTATCCTGATATACACATCACAATGTTAGTTCTCAATATTTTAAGGGATTTAAATGACCCTAAATATTATTTAATTACAACATTCTATAGTGATACTAATTTTTATCAAGAATATTGTTATATACCATTAAATCTTTGTATAGATACATTAAGTACCCTTAAATGTCACAACATCAAATGACATAGTACTTGTATATGAAACTTGTATATGGACTTATAACTTCCATTGTTATGAATAAAATTTATTTTTGTTTATTTCCAGAAATCATGTGGGTGATCATTAGCCAAAATAATCATTTAAGGTGTCAGGTGAAAATACAACATTATTGTTGATTTTGAAGCACCAAAACTATAGTTCATGTTAGAATGTCCTTTTGGATAATAGTTATTAACAAATTTTGTAACCTTATTATTTCAACTATGTCATTTTGCAACTATGTTGTTTGATATACGATGCAAGGAACTATCTTGTTTGTTTGGAAAAAAAATTTGATGCCTCAAATGAAATGAATCAAAAATGTTTTTATTGAAATGGATGTTATTAGTAATGAAGTTCGATGATTGTGGACAAGTTTCCATGAGACAAAAATGATCCATTGTATCTTGGAAACCCACTTTGTTATGATTATAACCTTGGGCTTGTGACCAAAGTTAGGGTAAGGCAAAATGAAAATAAGTTGGAAACAAGCTAAGGCAAGAGACGCACTTGAAATACATTACATAAATCAAAAGGAACTCCCAAAATGAACTCACTTTGAGAGTTGGGAGTTTTGAAATGTTTTGAATTTTTGGGATGAAAGTGCAAGTAGTAAGCTAGGTCCAAATTGGGCTTCCAATATATCATAGGAAAAGTTCTCAAAGCATAGATATTGAAAGTGAGCGTGTATTTTCAACCACTAAAACCATATTTTGAAAAATCAAATGATGTTTAAATCAAAATCTTTATATGGTGTTAAAACAATTTTGACAAGTTAATAAGCAAATGGTAAATTACATATGACCTAATTGGATTTGTTCATGAAAATTATACAACTCCAAAAAATTTAAGACCAAATATTTCAACAAGAAGTGCAATTTCCATTTTGTAGGCTTCCTTATGGAAATGTACAATGTATATAATGTGTGCAAATAATGTTTCCTATAAAGGTTAGATTGCGACGAGTTTTTTATGGCTTTAGTTTAGGTTCAAATGACAAAAATCCTTCTTTTGTTAATTTTATGTAGTTGATATTATTCAAATGATTTTACCAATGTTTGTATGTGAAGCATTATGTCATCCTAACAACTTCAAGTTCGAAACCTCTTGGATGCAATTGTAGAGAGTTTAAAAACATGTCCCAAGTTTAGAGAATTTGCATTGTTGAATCAAAATTCAAGATTGCGATCATTAGCATTAGATGAACCTACAAGGACATGTAAAGGTGACATTCCTTGCAAAGGTTGTATGATATGATGATATGACCACATGCCACATGACATACATGGGAAATTAACACTCCCAAATCAATTTCCCATCGTTAGATTTGCCAATCATTATTAACAACACCTAAGGAACATTTGAATGGCCATGGGCAAGGGAAATGATTCCTATATTAAATGTATGGAAATAGTTTCCCAACAATGGAGTAAGATTATTTTTCTAGCCATATCCTCCTATCAATATAAATCAATGGAATAAACCCACCAAAATAATCTATATTCATGAAAGCAACCCAATTCTACAATGTGTCAAACACCATCAATAACATTGTACCATGAAAGTCAATTCCCTTGGTGTCACAATATTGACACATTAATTTTAGAACTATTAATTCATTTGTGCAATATTGTACCAAATAATATATCAAATTAATGTAGCAAGACATTATTATAAATTTAATAATGAAACTCCTTCCACAAAGATCTTAAGATAAGATACAACACCATAGCATTATTCACCAAAAATAAACAATATAACTATAAGGTTTGGGAAAAAATTAATTTTGAAAAGAAGGGAGAGTTGGAAGGAGGGGGGGGGAGTCCACAAGGTGAATTTTGTAACACAAAAACCAAAAGAAACATTAACACCCATCCCACCAAACATAATATCACCAAATGTTTTGAATAAATGTTCAAATTTGTCTTGGTATTTAATTAATAATTTAGTTAAATATTTTTAAAAATGGAATGAACATGATTCCTCAACCAAAACATATCCACATTCTTGTCGTCATATGAATATTTGCATGTGATACTTTTAATTTTTCAGCAAAATGTATCCATTTCAAGATAACACGATGCTAACAATAAAGAAATGTTAAAGGTTACACTTTGCTTGTTTTGTTCTACTAAAAGAAGAATTGGACAAATTCTTTTAAGCAATTTGTAAACCTATTAATTTTTTTAATCCCTCATGGTTGTGAGGAAAAGAAAAATGGAATTTAATATAGTAAAGTTGTTAAATTTTGAGCATATCAATGTAACCTATAAAAAATGATTACATTTTGCATGTTTTCATATTTTTCCTTTCCAACACATTAAATAATAATAAAAATAATCATTGATAAGATTTTTGTAAAATACATTTGCATGGAATTTTTTTTTATAAAAAGGACAATGTCATTTTTTTAAAAATTGTGTGATGTGTTACCACGATTTCCTAAATGGTACCAATTATAATTTGGGTGCATTTACAATTAAATTCCACGACATTTGAACCAATAAAAACACATAACTAATTAGTCTTATTGTTTTATTTTACCCATGTAGACAAAATGCTTTTGGTGAACAATGAAAACGTTTTGTTAATCTTACGGTCTATATGTGTTACAATGGGTGGTTGAGATTATTTGAATAATTTTGACATGTTTAAGCACTTATATAAATATGTTAAGATTCAAGACTCCATGACATTTTTAATATAATTTTTCCCATTTCTAAGTGCCAAAATATATATTTTAAAAATAATGATTGGGTTTTAAAATGCACATATGTTTGATTTCTTATAAAGCCTTTGGAAATTAGCCAAAGAGGAAAAAAAATTTAACTATCATTTCCTTTAGAACCCCAAAACCTAAAGGTGTCAAGGTGACCAAACATCATTTTCATGAAAATTGATGTTCTATGTTATTAACTTTTAGTCATCATGTGCAAAGTATATGATTTTCTATTTATGGTTTAAATGTGGAAAAAAAAATTCCTTTTGAGAAAACTAGGCACTTAGTAATTAGGGTTCCAAGGTTGTGTTTCAAAATACTTAAAGACACTATTTTTACATTAAAATGATGATTTCTTAAAACCATAATGATGGTAACATACATTTTTACTTATTAAACAAATCAAGACCACATAACTTGCAATGTTGTATTCATAGAGGTGAATCATAGTTGAAGTTCATTGTAATTTTGGAATGACTTGGTCATTTTGGTGACCCTAATTATAAATACACCCATTTTTTTATAGTAATTGCACTATAAATCATGAATTTAGATAATGCTTGTCTCCAATAATCATTTTGATACTAGTTTAGCCCTAAAATTAAAAGATTTGAAAAAAAAACCATACTACATTGTTGTTATAAATAACCTAAATGCATTAAAAGTTGGATATGAAATGGTATATTTATATGTGAATTTTAATACATATCAGTATGTTTAATGAACATTAATATCAATATTATAGCTATTAGTTTTTCCATGTGTGTACTTGAAATTTGTATTTGCTAGTTTAAAACTTTTGCATTGATGTCATTAAGTCATTAATAACCATAGATAGATTTAGTAGAAACCAAATGGAATTCATAGATTCCTACACCTAATTGAAGGTTTGTATTTCAATCATTTAAAATCTATACTCAAATAAAAAGTCACATTAAAAAGGTTGGGATTGCCATGGCTATCAACTTAATTTACATTAGTACACAAAGTTGATGCTAAAAAAACAAGGTGGATGGGTTGTTTGGTATTGAACAACACAAACTCCTAAACCCAATACCACACTAATATGGTGCATTCATATTATTTCCAAACCCTAATGTTGGGGCAATAATAATATTTCCCCCAATATCATCGAACTTAGGACCAAGATAATGTAGTCTTTTGACACCATTGTTGGTACTACCAATGTAAACTTGTATACCAAATTACCAATGTATGTATACATGGAGTTTAAACACATTCCAAAAGTTCTCATAGATGAGTAAATGAGTTCTCATAAACTTTAATGGCATACCATTTTGTTAATGAGAAGCACTCATTAACTCCCCATTTGTACATAGTGGATAGGAGTTGGTGATAATTGATCCAAAATATAATGAAGATTAATCATTTGTTATGGATTGATCCTTCTATGTGATGTTATTCACCTACATATACATTTGTATATATATTTGTCATTTCCACATTAAAGCAAACAAAGCTCTAAATCAAAACTCCTTCATGGTGAATTTAACCCATGTTGGAATTGTTTATCCTTGGGTTACAATCATTTTAACATGTGTAATGCATACCAAAACTTTTGAGTGTAACTAATGTTTGGTTCTTCATATTTAATGTTGAAACCTATACTAATGTTATAATCTTTAATGTGTTTACATGAAAGTGTTTTAAACATATTTTGGGAACATGTGGAATAACATAAAATGCATTTAATGAGTATAAAATAGACTGAAGCACTTTAAACATTGTTTTTGTTGTTTTGAAATTCAAGAAATGATTTGAAATGCTTTCAAAATAACATAATTATGAATAAAAATTATACACACTTTTACATAATAGTATAGTTTGATTGTGTTTTCATCACAATTATTTTTGGTCATTGTTAAATTCATGGGATTCTAGTCCATCATGATCTTTTATACCCAATTCTACTTTGCCACATTATCTTGGTAAATAAACCTATTGTTTTATGAGTAGTCACTTAAGGAGGTAGGTGCAGCTCCTTTTATCTTGTTTGCATGCCCTTCCATTATCAAAGGTCCAACATGAAATTTCACATATTATGTGTATTTTAAATCCCCAATTACAATATGATTTTTTCTTCCAAATTATGATATGAGTGTTTGGGGTTCCTTGGGATCTTGAAGTTCATGCTTTATGTTTTTGGGTGTGTTTCCCCATAGCTTTCATTTTTCAAGGATTTATCAAATCACCTAGGCCATAATCTCCTTCTCCACATTCATTGCCAACTATTTATTCCCATGCTTACTCAAGATGTATACATTTTGGCCCCACTTGCACCACATTTTCCTTTTCAAGGAAATGCCTTTTGTGACTACCAACCATTGGTCACACTATCAAGTTAGGGTTGTGAAAATATGCACACATAGTGAGATTGTTTGGTTTATGAAACTCACAATCCATTTTTTTCAAGTTGTTCATGAAAAATTTGTAAAACATTTATGCATACAAGAATATTTTGGATCTGGCAAAATCATCAACCACTTCAAGGGACAAATATGTTTGCATGGGTGAACCAAGGATCAAAACTAATGAAAGTTTATCAAGAAAACAACCTTGTATACTATTTATACGAGGAATTTAATATAAACAATATACATTTTAAAAGTGCATAGGAAGGAAAAAAAGTCCTTAAAATGTTGGAAGGATGTCATGCCCATGTTGCTAATAAATGACATTTTGCTTGGGGTTCTTCATTGATTGTTAGTTATTGACAATTAATTCAACATTTAAGGATGCACACGTGCCCTATAAACAATGCATATCTTGTTAACAAATGGGGAGGGGAACAACAATAAGGTTGATGCATTTAACCTTGTCACAAAACCTTTTTATGAAAAATGGAATTTTTTTGGTCAATTGATAATTATTGTTACCCACATGGGGCGAAAAAATGGACATTTTAGTAGGAGGAAAATATATGATTAAATGGCAAAAGCCATAACCATTGGAATCCACATATTATATTTACCTTTACCATTCTTTCACATTCTTCACACACACACACACACACACACACATATCATGTTTTTCACTTTGACAATAACAATAACAATTTTTTGAAATTTCAACACTTTCAAAGGCATGATCATGTAGACCTAGAATAAGAAAATTTACCATGTGCATTAAGTCACAACAAAGTTTCTAGAACATTTGGCATTATGGGTGGTTAATTTTGAAAAATTTGACATTGAATGAAAATAATTTAATTTCTACTAGAATTTTAAAGGTATTATAGTAATCAAAGTAATTTATTGATTCATATTGTTTTTGAAATTTTGACCATGATTTGGTTTGTATAGATATTTGCATCCATGGAATTTTAGTATTAATATAACAATGTGGATGTTGGTCATACACACAAAACATATAGTGTATTGTTTAACTTGGCAAATGATTAAACATAAAATATCATATGAGATTTTATGTGAAGTTTTACCAAAATAAAACATGGAAAAAAAGATTATAAATGAAATTTCCAAATTCATGTACATTCTTTTTAGCTTTCCTTTTCCAGGCTATGAAATTGATGCCAAATTTTTATAAGCTTGGAACATCCTTTGTTAAGAATGGCACATGAGGTAAAAACACACTAAAGAAGGGAGAGGCGCATTTTAAGCAAAATAATTTATGTATACTAGTACAAAGTGTGTAGTAAGCTTGAATCTTGGTGACAACTGAAATTGGCAATCCTAAATTCAAGCAAAAAGTTCAAGAATGTGCATGACAAACTTTGTAAAAAACTAACTTTAAAGTAATCTTGATTCAATGGTTAGATTAAGAGAATTTGATACAATCAATGTGAACATGATATATAACATACATTTTAATTTTTGAATTTGGATAACCATATGGCCTCATGTTTGTGGTTTAAAAATGTTAAGAAGCAAAAAAATAAAATGCAAATAAGACGTCGTGCCCAATTCAAAAATGTTTTCTTCTTCCATCAACACTATTTTTTTGACAAATAAATTCAATAATAAATTTTTTATGGCTTACAAATAGAAAAAATGTGCATTTAATTATATAAATGTTAAACAGATGTAACACTTTCCCCAATTTTGGTAAATTTCTTTTGCTTATATCAATGTTACTTTTCATATAAGATTTCATGCAACAATATGACTTAAAAATTCACTTTTGAAATGTATATAATGGTTATTAATTTGTTTGAAATATATTCAACAAATGCATTATCTTCATCATTTGTTGAGTTTTTAAGAGAATTGACTAAATCAAGTTTCAAGCTTTTCAAATCTATGTTAAACTCACAATATTATCTTATAGTTGATACACAAATTTCAAAAAAAACTTCAAATGTAGTAAACAATATTTATGATTACATTTTTTGGGGATTATAATGTGCTTCCACCTTGTAAACAAAAGATGAAACATAAACAATCATTTAAAAAGTGCTTGAATGCATTCTTTCACATCAACCACGGGGAGAATCATAAAAAGTTACTGAAAAAAACAACTTGGAAGGGAAGAGAATTAATAGCAACTAGTGTTGGCCAATTATTGATTTTTTTCATAATTGTAGGACATGTCTTTTTTTTGAAAAACAAATTGGTGCCGATTAGGTTATTAATATCAATATCAAAAAAATTGGATTCCAATTAGATGATCAATATTTGGTGGTAATAATCATTGGTTATGCATAAGGGTAGGTTATCAAATAATCAAATGATAATCACTAGTTACCTTATTGGTTATTAGCAAGTTATAAAAGTTTGAACAATTTTTTTTGAAAAAAATCATGTTTTTTTTTGTTTTTATCATAAAAATGTTAAGTGTTTTAAGACCATAACCTACCTAGATGATAACAAGGTCATTGAGGTAAGTTATTAGATTTTGAAATTTTAATACTAATTAGTTATGTTATTAATCAATTTTCAAAAAAAAAAACCAATTAATAGGTTATTAATAACTAGACTGATAATTTAGTTGATAACTAGGCAAAACTCAATAACTGGCCAACATTGATAACAATTGTTGATAAAAACACATTGAATAGGTGAAATTAAATTTTATGAAAAAAAGGAATGTGTAATTTGGGAAGGTTATAAGTGACATATTGATTTGGTGATACAACACGTAAATAAAATGGTTCAAATATTAACATCAATGGTAGTGATGAACCTTGTCACTTTCCCCATGGTCATTGAATTCCAATGTCATGGAACATGCTTATATTTCATTTTTGCAAACAAGGATAAATATATTGGAAAAAAGGTTAAGAATTGAATTTGATGCTACTTCACTATCAAATAAATTCTTGATTCAAGGTTGGCAATAACACCATTAGGAAACAATGTGTTGTTCATGAAAACAATAATAATGTTATTATAATGTATGGCATGATCTATGAAATGTGTATGTGAGGTTGGCACATGGCATGGTTGACCCACTATTTTTGACATTCATAAAAGTTGATCAAGTTTGTTTATGTTGGAGGGAAAGTTCAATATTTGGTTAATGACAAATTCATTCACAAATAACATTAAACAATGTGTGATCAACAATGTTACAACAAAATTTAAAAAGGTACACATGATATTTAAATTGATGTTAAAGTTAATTGAAGATAAGGTGTACATGTAGCCAATTCATTTGTGTAATTTTCATTGCAGAAGTTGACATGGACATAATTTATTGGTTAGATATTTCATTATTCATGTATGAAATAATCATTAATCATAAGTGAAATGATAATAAAATACAATGTATTTTCCATTGGCTAATGGAAATTGCATTATGCATAAATAAGTAAACCATTTCACATTACAAAAAAAGGTTTTCTACCTTTTAACTTATTGATCTTTGTTTAATAATGGCTCCAAGTTAGTTATAATAAGTGTAATTGACAACATATAATGGAGTTTTAAAAAATCACATATTTGCATCAAGGTCAAAACATACACACAAATATTGAAATGTGGTGTGAAAACTCTATTTTTCTTGTTCCATATGCAAATTCATTTGTTTACAATTTGCAAAGAAAGTTTTCTTGTGGCCTCTTGGCCATGGCCAATTTGTCTTCATCTTATTTTTTCACAAACATTAAACATAAAATCTTGCTTGAAAAATCTCATGTACACACCAACTTGCTTGAAGGTGGGAAACCCTTCACCCTCCACCCTCCCCCCAAGGTGTACACAAAATGTTCTTTTACAAAAAGTAAATGAACAAAAAATTGGACATGCAAAAAAAACTATAAATTGTGTGGAGCCCAAGGTGCCCAAAATATTTTTTCTTGCTTTATTTATTCATAAGTGCGAGTTACTTCCAATTAAAATTGTCCTAAATGCACAACTTTTCAATCTTCAACAAACAACAAATTTTAATTTCATATACATAGGTAGTTGCTTCATTAGAATCGATGATAATTGAACTCCTCACAAGTCTTGCATTTTGAATATTGAACATTAAAAAAAAAATAAATCATATCATGAACTATGTGGTCCCAAATGGATGAATCATGATATGTGGGTGAAAGTGATAGGGGGGTTGGAACTTGGAACCATCAAATCTTTGCATAATTTGAAGGAAGAGAGCCAAGTCAACAACTGAAGTGAATGAGCAAGAATGGTTAAAGGTTGGAGGGTTCCACCCTCTTCTTACTCAAAACACTTATAATGTTTTTCTATCCATTTACTCAAAAAGAAAGAATACAAATATGAAATCTCCTAAACACAAAAAGATGACTGACACACATGCATTGTGTTTAGTTTTTTTTTTTTTTTTTTTGGTTACAATTTTCAAGTTTTTTTTGTTAACATTTTCTATGTATGTCCATTGTGGGCTTGGTTATAAACCTTTAGATGTGCAAGAGGTGCAAGTTAATAACAAGTTGATAACGTTTGTTGCTTGAATAACTTTAGAATATTGGAGCAAGAAACAAGAGTATGTTTATTGTGTTATTTATTGTGATGTTTAATGATTTGTAGGTTCCAAAGAGTGTTAAAATGGCATTAAAGACTTGCAAAGATGATGAGATGCCAACACCATGTGCAATTGTGAGGGATTAATATGACAAATTGAACACAATTTTTTTATAAAAAAAGTGATTAAGTAGATTATTATGAAATTCCTTGAAGCCTACTACAAGGATAACCTTTGAATTGATGAATGCATGGTACATCAAGATTGAGCTTGTGCATCCTATTCAATCATATATTTTGTTTCTATTATAATTGTAGTTTGAGGGAATATGTTTGCTCAATATTTGTTCTTCGCTTGAATATTTTGTCACAATTCTAATGCTCCAAATTAAAAATTTAAAAACTAGGCACCTAATGAATAATCCTTCAATTTCTTTGGGGGCTTTGTTTTATGTTGAAGTTGTAAGTGTCATCCTTTTACGTAGTGCAATATTTATGGATTAAACATTTATTCAAGTGTAATTTGTTGCATTATCATCTCAAGGGTTATATCCATGTTCTTTTGCAAATTCAATGATGGTAGTTGTACTTTACTTTAAAGCTTTCATGACAATATAAAGAATTGACTAATTTAAAGGTAGATGAATTCGACTTTTGGGTTTGTTTTAGGTCTTAAAATGTTTGTTTAAAGTTTTAAGGGGTTATTTAGGGTTTAAGGTTTACAATGTATTTAAACTTTTTTTAGGCTTTAGGGTCTATTTACGGTTTAGGGGTTTATTTACAATTTTAAGGTCTATTTAGGGTTTATTTTAAAAGGTCGATTTGATGTTTTAAAAATCTTTTAAAGTTTAAAGTTGAGATGGTCTATTTAAGGTTTTAAAGGTTTGTATAAGGTTTTTAGCATTTTGTTTTGGTTTGCTTAGGGTTTAAAAGCTTTACCATTAAGGTCTATTTGTAAGGTTTAGGGGTTTAGTTTGCTAACATTAAAGTTGTTAACCCATGAATTTTCATGGGTTGATTATTAGGGCTTTTTTTTTACAAAAGTATCAAGTGTGGTAGACTTTGATTTTTTTAATGAAATGACAAGCAAGTGATTAACATTGCAATCACACATTGTAATCCATTTCACACCTTGCAATAGAATGCCCAACAAAGGCAATGAAGAAGGAGAAAATTCATAGACCTATTGTTAAATTGTTGCATTTTAATTACTTGGTAGTTCCATTTTGATATGAATTTTGGTGTGTATAGTAAGGGTAAAAAACAAGTTACACAATTAATATTAAACATGGTTTGGAATAATGTATACATGGCTTATGAAGTAGAGCACTTTGATTCACCTTTCCAAGAAAAGACTTGGAAGGACAAGCTATGATAAATGATGAAAGAATTGAAAATAAAGATTTTGAATGAAATTGATTTGAATATGGCTCCATTGTAATACAATGGAGTTTGGCACAATTGAAAACCACCAATGGACATGCACAAATGAATGTCCACACCTTCATTTAACCTTTTTATTGAAAATGATGCACTTTAATAAAGTAAAATCATGTTTTGTATTGGCTCTAGCTATGAGCGTATTAATTGTTCTTCAACCTTTTTAAAGTAGCCATTAAAGTTGCAAACGAAAATTGCAATGATGCAACACCATCTATTGAAATTATAGATATGGTTAAAAATTTTACAACAAATAATTAAATGCAAGATCTATTTATTGGCTTTTTGTGAAACAAAGTGCATTTCTCACTACCAAATAAGGAGTAGTGAAAGACATAATGAGATAAATATCATATAGTTTATAACAACTAAAGTTTTATGTTGCAATATTGATGATGAATCAAATCAAACAAATAAAATCATATTTGAAATGTAATCTTAGGAAATTTTACACATGTAATGAAAGGTAGTTTTTCAATTGCAATCCAAAGTAGTTTTGAATTTTGCTAATGTAATCCAAAGCAATATTGCAATTGAGCACAATCAGATATACACAACAAGTAGTCCTTCATAATTGCACCTTCATAAAATCATATGTTGAACACACAAGTATATTTTAGGGTTACATTAACCAAGAAAATAAAAGATTCCAATATTTCATCTAATTAATACCCATCTTGTAAGAATGAACATCTACTTGAGATTTTAAATATCCATATAAATACATATTAAACATGTAATTCTTAAATATCGTGATCATAAAGTCAAAGAACATGTTCACATTAATCATTGAAATAAATAATATTTTAAAGTTTAACACATCAACTTATTTTATGGCCAATTTTTATTTATGTTGATAAAGCTCAAAATTAATGTATACTTGATTGTGCTTTCACCCAATTGTACTAAAAGCAAATTTATAATTTGTGTGTGATAAATTTCCATTTGTAATTACAAATCTTCATCCCAACCACATTCATTCTCATCTTGCATTTGTTCATTAATCACCTTGTGTGTGAAATCCATCTGCTTCATTTGGAAGGAATTTGTAAATATAAAATTTGGAAAAGATGATTGAATTTGGGCTTTTTAAAGTCAAATGTTTTCATGAATATTTCTCACTCATGTTTCAACCCTCTAATCCCTAATTCCACCTTAACTTAGTATCCCACATGTATTTTTTTGTACACCTTTAATGCTTTAGGGTTAATAGATTTGGCACCTCATGCCTCCCAATATGTCACATAATGAACATCTCTTCCCCATTGTAGTCAAGGCTTATAACAATAATTATTTGAAATATTCATCCCCATGGAAAAAATGATTGAATTAATTTAAAATTTTGGACAAATGGTGCAAGATCATCACATTATGATATAGGCCTAAGTAATCAATGTCATATATTGTGGGTCAACCATGACCATGTTGTTCATTCCAAAAATCTTCTTTCAACCATTGAACAATGTTTTGTGCACCACATTGTTACATTGTTTATGAATTTCAATCAAAATTCCATAAATATTGGATTCAATATGACAATTGAGAAAATCTTTAATTTGAATAATTAATCTTACTCTCTTTTCAACTATAAGTCATTAGATTTCATCCACAATTGCAAAATTAATGCATGACAACATGACACGATGAATTTTTTGATTGGAATTCCACATGAAAGCATTATGCATGGCCACATTGTCATGCCTAAGGTACAAAATGAAATTCAAAAGCTATTGTTTGGGATTCAAGTTTGATGGTCTCCTAGATTGAATGTTAGTCTCACCTATACATTTCAAGTGGCTTGTAGTCATAGGCATGACAAGGAATGCCAACCCATGAAATTAAACTATGCTAAAATTTGTCAAAGTCTTGAAAAAATGTGGTGTTGCAAGTGTATTGTAACCAAAACATTACTAACATTATTTGTTGGATCCATTAATTAATTGACACCTTCAACACCATAAGTGGCATTGAAGAATGTCATGGAGTGGTGAACTACAAGTAATGCATAAAAAATCATGAAAATATCTTCTTCCATGGCCTCCATCCCCATGGCATCAAAGACCTTTTCATTGCTACTTGAAGAAGAATTTGAAGCCATTTCTCAACTGAAAATGCAAAAGAAAAAAATTGGGAAAGATGTGTGGGTTTATATAGTGTTCCAATATGAAAACCTTTAAGAAGGTCCCAAACATGAGGAACAAGTTTGACCCTAATTGAAAATGAAACTTGTATTTTAGGCTTAAAAACTTACACTAACTTTAAATTTTAAATTTGAAGCATTAAACCCAACTTGGATTTTGGGGCATAAACATTGGGGTTTTGGGTTGATAGATTAGGGTTAGAGTTAGGATTAAAGATTGCTAAACGAAATTAATGCTTTGGTGCATAAAAGTTGGGGTGAATGTTTTAGGTTAGGGTTTGGTGATAAGGGGTGGGGTTTTGGGGCATACAAATTAGGGTCATTGTTTTTAAGTTTAGGGTGAGAATAATTAAATTATAGGGCATAAAAGTTGGGGTTGTTGTTTTAAGTAAAGGTTTGGTAAGTATAGTTATGGTTTTGGGGCATAAAAGTTGGGGTTATTATTAAATAAAGTTAGATTACGGTTTGTTAGGGGTAGGGGTTAAATCTAAGGTTTAGTAAGGTTTAGGGTTTTGAAGTTGAATCCTCACAACCTTTGATCTTTTAAACCTTAATCCCAAGATGTGAATGTCATGAAATGAACCTTAACTCTACCCCTACCCTTACCAAACCCTAATCTAACCTTGCTTAACCTTATAAAGCCTAGCCCTAGTTATGAACATAGGCATAGCCCTAGCAATATAATCCTATAGCTTTATAGCTTAATTTTATATTTGTAGCCCTAGCCCCACAAACCATAGCTCTAGCCATAGGCATAAGCATAACCTTAACCACATAACCTCATATTTTTATAACTTAATCCTTTACCTATAGCCTAGCCTTGTAACCCTATAGCCCATAGTTCAAACCTAATATAGTAGTTTTAGCCCTAATCCATAGCCACAACCAAGACTAATAGCCTAGCACATGGTCCTGTAATAAATAAATAATAATAATAAAATTCTGATATCTAAAGAAAGTCCTAGCCGGATATCCGTATCTGACGGATATTACAAAAAGGTGATATCCGCCCAACACCTGTAAGTCCATGGATATACATTTTAACATATGCAGTAACCAAATTGGCGCTTTAGTTTTTTTTTTGGGGTGGGTTCGTCCTTTGTTTGGTGAACTCGTGCCCAATTTGGCAGATGAGAATTGTTAGTTCTAGTTCTAAGTACTAAAATCTAGACTGGAATTGGGTATGTTTTTTAAGAATTAGAACTGGAATTGGAATTGAAAAAAAACTGGAATCGGGTTCCCCATTTTAATAACATGTGGAATCGGGGACCCGAACTAGAACCATAACCAAAGAATTTAAAAAATTCATTAGGACACAAAAGACTAAAACTGGGGTTAGCGGAGGATTAATTAGAAGTTCACTATTGGTTTGAGTCCCGGTTACTAAGAACCGGTAGATAATCATAAAATTTCAATCCCCATTTCAATCCCCATTACTAAACATTGGGTTGGAACCAGGTCTGATTATTAAGAATCAAAACCAGAGTTGCAAATTTAATGTTTTGAAAAACCAGACCTTGATTACATGTTTTATTGATGTGTGGAACAGGAATTGAAACTATTTTAGTTTATTTGTTAGAATTGAAATTGGAGGTTCTTCATTAAAAATTTATTAAAAAAAAAAGAATTACCCGAAATTGGTGTTCACCTAAGGTAGGTTGGGAGTGATCACAAAGTGGGCACGAAATTTTTAAGAAAATAAAAAAATAAAATTGCATAGACTATAGACATATAAACAAGGCAGAATTTTAATAATAGCTTTAATGTACACTCCAAATAGGCTACACTAGGAATTTGCTTTGAGTGCTGGACAAAGCATGCAACTTCTAAATGCCAAAAATTCACTTGCTTATTTCTTCATTTGTGCCATAAAAAAATTAAAAATCACTTGCTTGCCTTACCCTTCAACTCAAGAGAAAAGAGAAAGGAAAGAAGAATGCGCACCTATCCTTTTTATTTTATTTTTCTCTCTGTTTTTTTTCCCCTTAAAAGCCCCCCCCTCCCCACCTTCCCTCCCTTCCCCCTTTGTAGTCAGAGCTCCTGGCACCAGGGTTTCTTAAAATGCTTGTTAGGTTGGATTGTGTTTGAATCAAGGTCCATCTCTCTCCAGCTGTTTGCCTCTCTATGGGAGGGGTGGGCCTAAGTGAAGAATCCCTCATCCCTTCTATAAAAGCTCAAAGAAAACTTTGCAACAAAGGACATTTGGAGTACTTGTGATTTTTTTCCCCCCTTTAATGTAAAGCACTTGGGAAAAAATAAAATTCCTTGTGTGATTGAAGGGGAAGGAAGGGGACCTTTTATTTGTGAATTTTGTCATTTTGCTTGCTGTCAACAATGGGTGAGAGAACTTGTCAACTTTATAACCCACTCCTCCAGTGCAGAAGCCTATGGACCAAAAAATGGACTTTGCTCCCTTCACTTTGCTCAATGCCCATCTCCATTGAACTACCTTTGTGTGTGTGTGTGTGTGTGTTTTCAATTCTCATTTGCTTGTTGCCTAATTCACTTCACTTCACTTGTTTCCATCATTTAATTCACATATGGAAATTGCTTGTTTCACATTCAACATTTGATGCTGAAGAAAGACACTATATAGCCTAGTGGGATTAGAATTTGCACATCCCATATTTTGGGTCTTGATTACCTAGTGTTTACCACACATCCAACAAAGAGTGTTAATTATTAGTTCCCTATCCTCACTCATGAACATGAAACATCAGACAATGTGAAATGAGAGAGACTACCTACTTGAATATATCACCACTTGAGCGAAAATCATTATGACTGGCCAATCAAAAAGTAGTCATTTTTGCCTTTGCGGGAGATCATTGTATTTTGCACATATTTTTTACAAGTTCAATCTCACACTATAGTTAGAAGACTTCTATTAGAAGACGGTCTTTGAAGGATCTTCTTTGATATTTGATGACTTTGGGTGGTCAATTTAAAAATATTTTTGATCCTTGTTTTGACATTTGAGATTATATTACACTACATGATTTTTCCATGAATGTAATTAAAAACATTTTGATTCCACATGACAAAAAATTCTTTCTTACTTACATTGTAGGTTTTTTACCTCTTTTATTAGTCATGACCTAGAAGACATTGGTTATTGATTTGTTCATTTTGACCGCCATGTTGTAGGCATGTTGAACACTTGTGTGGTTTCATTTGGCATACTTGCATGAAAAATCTCAAAATAATTTATGGTAATTGCATAAGTTAGTGCCATAGATTCGTAGTGGGATGCAAATGGCTATGCCCTTCACAACATTGGTTTTGACTCATATTTTGTGAATAGGCAAATAGTTTTGTGCATGAGGAGGATAACTTGAACTAACAAGGGGTGTGCCACACTGTAGCCTTGCTGTTCACATTAAAAAAGGATCTTAAGGCAAAAGAAGAATTATGGAAACTCAAATATTTCACCATTGCAGAAAATTATAATCTTCCAAAAAATCCTCTAAAAGAAACCAAAATCCCTCCAGATATTATAACCCTATAACTAATCTCAAGTTTCAACACAAGCCAAAATATCATCTTTCAAAAACCCTCAAACAAAAATAAACCTATTATTATTATTATTACCTAGGGGCCAAAGTCCCTTAAGCTACTATACTCTATAATGAATTTAAACACCATATCCTTGCCTTGGTAGTAGGCAAGGCCAACAAATACAACTCGTGGTGGGATTGTATCCCATCAATAAGACCCCTATTTGAGAGTTTTGAAAAATCCATGGACCTTTGTGGTGTTAAAAAATCGGAATTGGGCCAGTAGTGCTTTTACGGGGAAAAAGAGATAGCCCTTAAGGGTTAAATGTTTAACAAGCCTTTTGGATAATACCCAAAGGAACCACTTGATTGAATGGACGCATAAATAACTAAATTAAAGAGCAAAATAGTTGGGCCTTGGCTATACCTTGCTTATTGGCTTTTTAGAATAACATTAAAAATCCAATTGATACTAAGTGAAATTTTCCGGATGGCCTATTCCGATATATCATGGGATCTTCCGTTTTCCACCGGGCTATTCCGTTTTTGTTTCTTTTATGTTGCTTTGTTATGGGCTGCGACAATCTCAGTCTTCTTCCTTCCTTCCTTCCCACCAACGCCTCATTCTTTCCCACCTTATTTTGGGGATTCTCCGGTCCTCCGGCACTATTGTACATTACATATTCTTTGATCAACAGGTAATGGATTTTCTTAAATAAATAAATAAATAAAGAGAAAAATATTCTTTAATCAATAGGTAAAGCATTTTTAAATAAAAAATTAATTAAAGAGAAAGATATTCTTTAATCAATAGGTAAAGGGTTTTTTTTTTCTTTTTTTTTAAAAATAAAGAAAGATGTGTTCAATATCATTTATAGCACTGGATAAACTTGTTTGGTCACCATCCATCTTTGAATTTCTTTCCACTCCCATCCAATGTGATGGATGAAGTTTAGAGTTCAAAACACTAGGAGTGTGTGAGTGAGTGAGTTTGTATCCCGCATTTGACAAAAGATTGCAACACCCACAAATGTTATGCTATGGTAGAACATCATCACCTTTTGGAACACGATGTTCGTCAATTCCCATTATGAGAAATGTGTGAAATATATACCTATTCCAAGTATTCATTTCACTAAAGTATTGAATGTTACAACTAAATTTTAGCTCACAATTTAATGAAGAAAAGTGATTAAAGGGGGGGAGTGGGGAGGGGGGGGGTTTTGGTGGGGTGTGTTTCAAAAAATGGAACACCTTCGAGAAGGAGTATTCCATTTTTTTAAACATCCTCCAAACACCGGTGGGGGCAAAAATACACTAAGAAAAATCTTGGAAGTATAAGAGTGTAGGTACCTCTGAATATACAAAGAAAAATGTTGGAGGTTTTTACGGAGAGATTGGGGGGTGGGGGGAGTTGAATAGGGGTCTAATAAGGGGCTTGGTGGCCCCCATCCACCCCCCCTAACCCCAAACAAAACAAAGCCCACTCTCGGGTGGTGGTGGGTCCTGAAAAGCCCGAAGACCATAATACTAAATCGGCCCACCTCCTTTCTTCTTCCTACTTGCCCCACTTCCACCCCCTTCCTCCGTTCGTCCCTCTTCGCAGTTTCCTTTTGCCTGCCCACTTTGCCCACTTTCTCGTCTTCTTGGTCGGACCAAACCCTTTTCGTCTTTGTTCCCTCGCGCAAGAAGAAGAGGAAGAAGAAGACGACAGACGACGACAACCGACGACGCCGACGACGACTACTCCTCACCGGGCGTTGTTGCTGCTGGGCTTGCTTGCTTGCAGCTTGTTTTGTGGCCGACCGAGCGAGCGAGCGAGCGAGAGAACTTTCTCTTCTGTGGCTTGTTTGCATGCATGAGCAAGCGGCCGTAACGCAGGCCATGGAGGGATGGTAAGTGTGTGTTTTCATAAGCTTTGACAGTGCAGGGCAAAAAAAAGAAAGAGTGTACTCGTAGTGCGTCATCATCATCTTCAGCTTTCAAGTGCGTAGGCAAGGCGGCGGCGCGTCAGTAATCTTCACACGAAAAAAAAAGATAAACCAAAAAAAAGGAAAAAACACTGTGTTGATTGTAGTTGTAGTAAGGTGCATGACAATGATTTTCAGCATGATGCCGATGATGATGATTATCATCATGAATCAAAGGTGGTTTGTTTGCATGTTTCTCCCGCCTCGAGGATGTTGTTGTTGTTGTTGTTTTTTGTTTTATTTTTCTTGGTTTTTTTTGTGCTTTTGTGTGTGTGTTTTTGTTTGTTTTCCTAGGAGTCTGCAGGCTGGTTATGGGGATGATGCATTCAGACGTTCCCTTGTGTGTTTGTGTTTGATGATCTGATGGATCATGCTTGCAAGGAGTCTCAATGGTGAAGTTTTGGAGTCTCTTTGTGTCTCAGACTAGTGAAATTGTCGCGAGGAGGAAGCGTTTTTGCGCCTCGTTGTTTTTTGTGTTTTGGAGTGCGTTGCTGCGATGATGATGATAATGATGATGATCAATATGTACGTTCTTGATGACAGCCTTTGCTGCAGCTTCTTCTTCCTCTTCTTCTTGAAAGTCTGGCTTATCTAGGCTTCTTGAGAGTCTGTGGAATGGCGCCACACTAGAGAGGGGGAACTTTGTTGGATGCGAAGGATCAGTCGGACCTCGCTGGGATTGATGATCGAGAGCAGTGAATGTATGAATTCGATTCGGTGTCAGTGCGCTGCTCCAAACATGTGTGTTTGTTACCAAATTGTGACGCTCGGAACCTTTTGTTCACGCGCGTTTCCTGCACAGTTTTTCTTGCTAGCTCCCTCCTCTTGTGTGTATGCTGACGATCACGTCAACTCTCATCTGAGAAGCCTTGCTTTGTTCTGCTTACAAAGTCTGCCCTGAGAGTTGGTTTTCTAGCCTCTGTTACTTGGAAAAGAAACATGATCTCCACCAGGACAGGAGGTTTTCAAGTCTTGGATCAAGCAGCACCTGCGCTGTAAAATGCAAGGAGATCTGCAGTTGATAAGACTATCAACTCGATCTGTGAATTGCTCTCGGGGTGGGGATGACTTTGCCAGGGCTCCCTATGGCACTGGATACTATTGTTACGAAGAATTTTGCTTGTAACATGCTGCTGCTGCAGCAGCCAGTTGTTGTAACGCAAAAACTGATCGTGAGCGTCGCGTGTTTTCTTGCTTCTGTTTGAAGCCTTTTCTGCAACGAGAAAAGACTTGGTAGAGCCCGTCTGCCTGCTTTGATGAAGAATCGAGACGTAGTATTATTTACTGACTTTGTTCTAGCAACCCTGCGTTGCTGTTGCTGTTTGCTGTGAGCAACAGGCTTGCAACGATGAGAGAGAGAGAGGGGCGCACATATTCACACAATGCGAATCGGGTTTGGCGTCACGCTGATTGTTTGTGGCCGGTTTCATCGCCAATTTGTGAAGGAACAATAACAGCAGGAGCATGATGCTGTGGGGATTTGGTATGTGTGTGTGCGTGCAGGTCGAAGTCGGTGGTGAGAGGGTGGAGCAACAACAACAATAATCCGATGGGGGGACTGGAATCCAGTTGCAGCTTGAGTTCTCTCTTCTTCCAAGACTCGTTGTTCCAGGTTGAAGAAGATATCATCAGCAAGGGAAGAAGGAGTTGCAGCAGCAACTCTTATGGCGGAGGCGGAGGACAAATCCGACCGGATCAAGTATTGCAGGGAGGCTGCGGCGGTGGCTTCGAGAGTCCAATGAAGCTGGCAGCAGCCCAGCAGAGCCTGGAAGTTCCGACGTCCCGGCGACGCGGCGGGGGGCTTCTTCTTGATGGCGTGCTACGCTCCAGTAGCAGCAGCATGGTGGACTCGACCAGTGAAGCCTTGGCGGCGGATGATCAAGACACCATGGGGACCCTTGTGATGCCGCCTCATGGACGGCCTCTCACTAGTGCAACCTCCGGGGTTGGTGCTTGTCTCCAGCAGCAGCTTAGAGCGGAGAGCGGCCCCAGGTTACAATTCTGCGTGGCGCCTGAGAGTCCTGCAGGTCCTCTCTCTCGAGGCGAGAGTGAAGAGTCTCTGGGTGGGGAGCCTTTCTTCAACGCTAGCTCCGCCTCCTGTGGCCGCCTTGGCTCCTCGACAATGGGTCTGAAACGCCAACTCGAGGATGCGGATAAAGAAGCTTGGATGGATCTGCGGGCGCAGAAGTCACCCAAGCTTCTGCCACAAGAGGAGAAAGCGCTGGTGTTCCAAGATCACAATCACTCCACAGTTTACGGCTCCGTTCCGTCTTCGTTCGGGGTCTCGTACCTGAATCCTACAGCACGCAGTGCCGCCATAGCTGCTGCAGGCATTCCCAATGGATCCGCAGCACAATCCGCGTCCCTATTTGCGGCAGCAGCGCCTCCAGGTCTCTCTCGTGAGATCGAGCTAGGCGATGGCGACAACTTGCCAAACAAGGTGGCGAGCATGAGGGCAATCCTGTTCCGTGCTTCGTTGCCGTTACCCACTGCCGCGGAGATCGAGAGCTCCAGACCCAAGCGACGTAATGTGAGAATCTCCAAGGACCCACAAAGCGTGGCCGCGCGTCACAGGCGCGAGCGAATCAGCGATCGCATCCGCGTCCTACAGAGGCTGGTCCCCGGCGGCACCAAGATGGACACAGCCTCCATGCTTGACGAAGCCATCCACTACGTTAAATTTCTAAAGCTCCAACTGCAGGTCAGACCGCAGCCCTAGTAATTGTTCATACACTCACTCTGTGAATTCTTTGCAGAGAATCACATTTCTGGACAATCCAACTGTGATCTCTTGTCCTCCATTCTGTTTAGACAATGTGATTCTTCATTTCTGGACAACTCATTGTGATCTCTTGTCACCCATTCTGTTGAGACAATGTCATTCTTCTGCACCCACAGTGGTCATATTCACAGATCAGCAGTATCCATGATTCCCAAGGCCAGAGATCTTGCCCTTATCATCCTTGTTAGCCACTCTACATCATGAGAATGCTAATAGGAAGAAACTGAGATGCATGTATGTGCCTGAATTTCACATGATTGAAGCAAGATGCTGTGACCATCTGACGGATCTTGGGGTACCCATTAATGTGTTCTTCGCTGGCCACTCCTCATATCTTTCAGTACAAGTAAATCACTGCCTGCTGGGTTTGTCTTTCTGTCTCCTGGAGTTCAAGCTTGGGAGGTCAGATAAATGATATCTGCTTTATATGCATAACACCTAATTGTACAAGTAGTTCAGATGGGCGCTGAGTTCACCCAAGTTGTAACCCATAGATTGTGCATAGTGCAGGTGATAGCCACTACTGCAAAATGGGGTTTGTTCATGAATACCAATCCTTGCACTGCAGTCTGTTAAATGTGGCTCCATCAGCAGGACCTGGATGATAGTCAAGCTGCTTCAGGAAAAGAACAGAGATGCATAAATCACTTACTTATTTTGGTGACTTCCCACATTTTATTCTGATCAAGATGTATCTGTTGTGTTGTTTGCAGACACTGGAGCAACTGGGGAATGGGTCCTGTGATCTGAGGTATAATGCAGCAATCGGTGGACAGAGTTCTCTGGTACCTCCAACACGACCATTTGACTTGAACTGTGCAGTGTATAATCAAGTAACTTCATCATGTGAACCTGGTGCACCATTGGTGACTACTGTATCACTTTCCACTGATTCTCCAGCCACCTCTCACTTAAGCTCTGAAGGCTGGCCTAGTGCCACTTCTGTTTCCAGGCATTTTGGAGGCCCAGGCCAATTTTCTGACCCTTTGCAAGAGCAGTTTTGTCACTAGAGAGACTCTTTGAGATTGGAAGGCAAGCAATTGTTCAAGGCAGCCCAGCCTCTTGGGCGGCCAGTTTCTCTACAAGGTTCTGGAAGGACTAGCAAATAGGCAGCTTTCTTGAACTGCGATCTGTACAGTTCTGACAGTTGAGGATTTTCTTTTGTGCTACAAGTTGCACAACCGCACTTCAAATGCTCTGAAGCTCTACCCTGAAGTTGAGAGCTTATCGCAGGACATGGATCTGTTGCCAGCCATTTTGCAAATGGAGGAAAATAATGGCCGAGTAGTGCGGTGGGCATTCAAATTATTTTGCTAAAAGAGTCACACCTGGGGATGCTGCTGCTGCTGCAGACCACCAGCTTGTTTTTCAGCTACCGTTTCTGAACCCTCCCTGGCGCTCTCTCTTTCTGCTTGCATCTCAGTCATGACTGCCTGTCTGCCTGCGGATTGTTTGAAGGGAGGGTCAATGGGCTCAGGTAGTGATTTCTTGTGTATAACATCTGGCTTAAAGATAGCTTTTTATTCATAGAGTTTTAAACCCTCTTGAAGATGACAAGACTTAAAACAGGAGCATGCCACGGCTGTGTAAAATGTTTGAGAGATCTTGATTGGTCTTTTGCTGATTTAGATGCACATCTCTTTCCCTGTACAGACTTGTTGAAGGCCAGATGCGATAGATGAAAAATCTTGGGAAATTGGGAGGTTAGACTTTGAACCTCCTGCCTGGTGTGTACAAAGTCTGAGTGGGGTACTAGTTATAGCACCAGAGTAAAAGACTTAGCTCTTTTGCATCATCACAACTTCTTTAAGCCTTTTAGATGTAGAGTGTGCTAGTTAGTGGTCAAAGCAGCCTGGGCTTTGGATTAAGTAGCATGGCAGACTTCTGGGACATCACCAGCCAGTCGCCACAATGTGTGTACATTACAAGCTCTTTTCTATGAGTATATGCAAATTCTTGACATAGTAATAATCTCTTTCGAATTCTAAGTGAACACTTGATCATCATCATCATCATCATCATATGCATTGCCTACCCTTTGAAAAAATCACTCAGGAACACAGCCAGATGCTACCTATCAACTTACTTTACCTACCTACTTACCTACCTATGTACCAACTTTCTTTGAGCCCTGATTGTCACCTCTTTTCCTTTTTCTTTTTTTTTTTTCTTCTTCTCATTTTTACAGGGATTCCTCCAAAGAGTTCCAGAAGCAAGGGAAAGAAAACCCCCTTTTTTTTTCTTTTTCTTTCCTCCAATAGTGTTATATGATAGAAGGATTTGATTTGCAGGACAATTGTAGAAAGGAGGAAAAAAGAAAAGAGCTGGTACTTAGTAGAAGTACTACTACTTGGTACTTACTGTTTGTTGTCATTGCATTGCAGCAGCATAACACCCTTTTCTTTTTTTTTTACATTATGAGGTTTTGATCAATGAGTGGTATATGATTGTGGGTGCCCACAAATATATATATCTGATTAAAATTATGGATGTGATACTATGAATTGGATGATGGTAGCAAAGCACAGACTTGGTTTATGATGATTGTTGCTATACTTAAGAATCATTCAGGAAATAATAATAATAATAATAATAATGATAATAATAATCAGATGCTCTACTACTACTAACTTGAGCCCCCTAATTTTTTCACCTTCACATTTTGTTGTACATGTAAGATGTTCAATTTGATTAAAAATCATTTAAGGTCATTTTGACCAAGCATATATATCATTTTGGTTTGTGAAACTTGATTTAAGATCAGAGCTTCTTAGCACACTTTGCTCGGTTGTGAGAACTAGTGAAAAACTTTTGTTTTGTTCTTCATCGGAGCTCCACATGCTCCTGACCTAGGCAGTGAGAAACGGAAAACTTTTCTTCATCAACTGTGAAGATCATCACCTGAAATTGGGGAAACAAAACCCAATTTTTTGGTATTGAAAATTTGGTGAGAATTTCCCCTCTACCCCCCCAAAAAAAGGAAAAATTAGTCCAATTTACACTAGAAAACCCAAAAATTCTCAACTTTCTTTTTGGAAAAATGACAATTTATTCCCAAAAAGAAAAAAGAAAAAAATGAAACACTGATCACTTGATACCATCTCCACAACTTGAGCATTTCAGTAAATTTTTTTAAAAAATCCAAAAACATAATATTCCATTCACCAAAAAACAATTCTGATTTTTATCATGAAAGCACATATTTTCAGTGTTCAAAATCAAATAAAAGTCAGCTGTTCATCAATTCATTCTTTGCAGTTAACTTCTGTGTCTCTCAGAGCAATCTCCAAGCATCACAGAGAAACAGACTTTCCCGCATGTAAAGTTTTCTTTCTTGCCATGCATCATCATCATCATCATCATCACATTGTTATTACCGATATTGCCTAATAACTGTGCTTTTTGTGTGACATGCCTGCCTGCAAAAGAGAACACCAATTTGTTGTCAGTCATGTCATGACCTTGCAACTAGCAAAAGCAGGAAAGTGAAGAATGTATGTATGAAGACTTGTAGTGCACAGTGCAAGAAATTGAAAGCTCTAGAGCTCACTCACTACTCTACAGATCAAAAGCTCAAATCGAAGACTCTTCTTTATGCAGGAAAGAATACTGGGTCCTTCACAAGCAGGTTTTTAATGCTGGGTGATTGTCTGATCCCTTGTTGGGCAGCTCATTTTATCCAGCACCAAATCCCTGCCCAATAAATATTTGACCACATATATATATATATCCAAGTGACATAAGAACGTGAAAGAGCTGCCCCAGCCTGCCTCATCCCTGTGCCTAAAATATTTTTGGTACACATCCCCCTTTCATGCCCAGCACTTAAAATATTTATGTTACCTGCCCTTGCCTCATTACACTGGGATTCTAAAATCTCCATTGTTCCTTAGCTATTCAAGGTTCAAAAACTTATAACAGGCCACATAAGTGGCTTTTAAGCTAACAAACAACTTTAGGTGGCCAATTAATAGAGCAAGGGTATCAGGGAATATACCTACCAGTGTTATGTGGGTATTTGATTTTGTTAATAACTGTCAGATCCAAAAATTAATTAATTAAAATCAAAGAATTGCTGGTTCCAACTATTTCAAAAACCTCAAAGAGCTAAGCAGGTTTGATGAAAGAACCAGTGGCTATATATAACAGTGAATTTTTTGGTGGCAAATTTCAGCCAATTTGCCCAAAAAAAAAGATTGGGAAAGGAATATTTTGTCAAAATTCCCTTTCTTTTGGGGAAAAAAATCGTCAAAATTAAATAATAATAATAATAATAATAATAATAAATTCTTAAATCACTAAAAATTGCCACAATTGCCTATAATATGAAAGGGTGCTCAAGGTTTTTTACTTTCATATTTTGAATATCTCCAAATTTGGAGACATAGACTTATGGATGATCACACAAAATTGGAAGGGGGGAAAAAAAACACACTTGAAGGGTTGTAAAGGTGGTTATTTGATTTTTTCAATTTTTTTGAAAACAAAGGTTAATTAATCAAAACTGTTCTTTGATTTTGTTTTTGATAATCACTATGGGTATATATATTTCATGATCTTGTTTTTTTATTACTGCCCAAATTGGAATATATCTATTTTCATAAGTTGATCAAAACCCCCAACCCTTCCTCATCATCTCCTAGCATTTCCAGTTCCCAAACACTTGAAGAAGCAAAACATCAATTAACCAGCCCCAAAGGGTCAATCATACAACTAAGAGCATATCCACCATTAGGACAACACTATTCATTGTATCCTAATTGTGCAAGCGATTTTGTAAGGCATGCAATGCCTTTTGTCAGCTTTGCCCATCAAGCAACCCCACTCGTGATCATCACTTTTGCTAATTAGGTTCTCTATCTCTCTCCAATGTTCTACCCATTTTTCTCCAACATCTTTTCAAATCTTTTGTCATTCTCTACATCAGGTGAACTCTAATCTCCCTATGTAATAGCCTATTTGTCTCTTTTTCTCTAGCAATGCAATCGACCATAGAACATTGGAGAAACCAACACTTTGAGGGGGCACAAAGTTACAAATCCCCAAGGTCATACATAGAATCAGCTGCACTGGTTGAAGTTGGATGACTCAACTTCCTAATCACCACAACACAAAAGAAATAAATCATGCTTCCTAGCTATATGCACTAATGCCACTTTTTTATTCACTTAGTATGTGCATAATTGTAACATTAGGTTTTAAGTTGAAAAGTATCATATTTGAACTAATTCATCTGTAAACCATGACCTTGTAATCCAAAATGAAATAAGATCTTCCTAGCTTAAGTGTCACGTGGCTTAGGCCGAGGCTTCTCCTAGGTGCCATGTGGCTTAGGTCTAAATCTAAGGTCTAGGCCTAATTTAAGCGTCACATGATAAGCTATTAGAGCTTACCCGTCACATGGCTTAAGTCTAAATCTAACCTAAGTCTAGGCCTAATTTAGGTGCCACATAGGCTACTAAAGCTTAGGTGCTATGTGGCATAGGCCTATGTGTCACATCATGGCTTAGATTTAGGTGCCATGTGCGACCTAGGCCTAGGCCATGTCACCAAGACTAAAACTTGTATTTTAAAATTGAATTTTTTGAAAATTCACTTAGTGTGCCACATGGCAGCTTTCAAATCAACCACATATATCAATATAAACCTTCCAAACTGAACATGGGAGACTTAAATTTTTTATTTAATTTTCTTGAAATTCTGGAATTATGCCATGTGAACTAGAAATGAAAAATTGTTTACAATCAATTCTTTGCAACTAAAACATGTCAAATAACTGTTTGCAAAAAATTTCAATTGTAAATGACACTTTTAGTTGCAAAAATTGGTCACAAATGATAATTTTTCTTTTAATGGTGGCACCATGTAACTTATTTAACAATGTATTCACAAATTGATATAACTATTCAACGGATGGAGGAGCATATGGTTGATTATATATTTCATCCATATGCATTTTGATGATGTTATGCTAAGTCAATATTCATGACTAAGGTTGGGTAAAACTAGACTTATACAAATTATGGAAGATTTAATTGCTGAAGTGATTTGTGATTAGTTTCTAATTGCAAATTGAAATCACAAAATAAGATTTCTATTAGTGTTATCATGACAATTTTCAATTTAGAAGTTTCTATGATGTAAAGGATGTGTGTGTGTGTAATTGAATTTCCTTCATTTTTGGTTCTAAGTGGCAAAAGAAAAACCACTGCTTGCTACCCACCAAGACAGTTAGCATATTATCTTGGGTACTATAACAGTTACAATCAATGGATTGCTACAGGACATAAAACAATACATGGAGATGTAGGCACAAATGGGTCACCATCATCTGCAGACTATTGACAATAATGATCGGGAGAAAGATGGAAAGAGTCAATAATGTGTCTGCAGTCAGAGAAAACAAATACAAAAACTAGAGAACAAGCAAGTAGAGAGTGTCATACAGTAGCATCCACATTTGGTGAATGTGTACACGTTTATGCATACATCCCAGCTTGAAGCTGTGTAAATGCTGAAGTTTCTTCACTCCACAGGCTGAGGATCGTACTCTCCTGGATTCACGTTTCAAGTCAAAGCAATATGTTACATAAAGCAAAAAGTTTTACTCCACTCTTCAGTCCATATATGCACACGCAGTTGTTACTACCGATTCTCATAACTTTAGGACCAGACCATACTGCATGTGGAACCCACCATTTAGATTATATGCCAATAAGGCAATGCCCATCTATGTGTTAGTAGTCAGAAGCCTGTTTGACAGTAGAACATGAAGTGAGTACTATTATATTTCCTATGGTAGTAGTAAGGGGATTTGGCTTTTTCATTTTTTCTTTTTCCACAAGCAGGCTACAGCACCAGCCACCACAACAAGAGATAAGCCTCCTGCAAGCGGAGTACCAAATCTGGCCCGTCTGCGCAATGCATATTGAGCAGCAGAAGGAAAACACCGCAAGTAGAATGGTATTTTTGTACTCCTCTCAAATTCTTCTAGGTCGAAATCCTGCAAACCCGTTCAAATGTTTTGGTTGTAATTTCCATGAAAACTAGTAGATCTGTAGCCATTGCCCAAATGTTTCCTATAGCAAAAACCTCTCTGCCAAAAAAACTGGTTCAACACTTTCAGTTTACACTTTGGAATCAAAATTTTCATACTGCTAAGCAAGGGGCCAAGGGTAGGTGCGAGCTTACAGGAGGAAGTTTGTGGAGGTAATCCAAATGCTCAACATGCAGCTGCACATTCTTCACTGCAGCTGGCCAAAAAGCAGCTGGTGTATCCTTATATGCTTCCGCAACCACTTCATAAGCAGTCCTTGCACCCCCTAATATTGCATCAAGCACTTTAGCTTCCCTTTCTTCCCTGTGCCTGTATGAAAACCACAGCAGCTTTAGTGCTTCAAATCCAGGGTGTATTTTCTGTCACTTCTTATTATCAGGTTGGATGTGTTGCAAAGTTGAATAGACTAGGCATACCCTGCATGTAATAAGCCAGCTGAAATGTGTCAAGTAGTAGTACAAGCAAACTTTGTTCTTGCAAAGGTCCTAATGGATTACTTGATATAGGTGTGAAGCATATTTGCAGGCCAAAGGTTGGGTTTCCCATGCGCAGGTACAATCACTTTTGGTTCAAGATCTAAAAGGCGATTACAGGTGTCCAAGTAGTCCTGCACCACAACAAACCTTTTGCGAGTACATCAGAGAAGACTACTTGCTTGATCTGTACAGTACATCTCAACTCCATTCGGTGTGTAAATTAAATGCTTCAAACTTCTAATCCATTCCAAGTCTAAGTCTTGTGTTGGCTTAGATGCAATTGCAATGTCATCATCATCCTCTGGAGGATTCCTCAGCCATGGTGGAGTGTCAGAGAATGTTTTGGAGTGGCAAACCTTGTTGATGTCTGCTCGGTGAAAGTTTGGATCATGCTTCAAACTTTTTACCAAGCTTCTAGAAGAAGTAGATGACTGGGAAAAGCTTCTGCCAAGATGTGTAGAGTTATGATATCTTGGGGCTACCCTAACCCTAAACCCTCAGATTTCCATCGCCCCATTTGATACTGTAACTGATAATAGCTGGGTACAAAACTGCTATGGGTGAAATAGCATGCAACCCTAGCCACAACCGCTTGCAAACTGACCATGAGAATTATGACTGGGCTAGTTGTCTGCTCTGCTAGACAACAAGTATAGCATATCCATTAGATTACAAAGGAGTATAGCAAATGAGCTTTGTCAACAACCTGCATGTTGGCCCCTGAACTTGGATCCAGAACAGAACTGCCCTGTCTGCACCCACACACCCACCACATGAGCTTCAACAACGGACACCACCACTTATTTCACATCTTTTGCTTTCTATGAGGTGACCACCTAACGTCAACACCTGAAAGCCTTGATTCACAGAAATGTTTTGCATGAGATCACTTACCCTACACAGTGATCACCAACAAGGACAGTGCCAGTCTTGCGATGCAAAAGTGCAAGATGACCATCTGTGTGACCCTGCACACCCATGCGAGCATGGATCATGGAGAAGTATTCACATGGTACAGATAACTAGTGAATGGGTTCACAACAGCCATGAAACCAGCAGCTTCACCTTTTACATAAACAAGACAGCACAGTCCACACCAGGACCATCAGTAGATTTTGAATTAAGATGTACCTGACAACAATTTGCTATGCTAGCAAACTGCACAATCTACTCTGCAGAATGCTTAGCTTCTTCAATAGACAGCAACCACCAGAGGAGCACCTACCGGAGCTGATATAATTTCAAGTTCTTGGCCAGCAATAAGCAACTTGGACCCGCCTTCCACAGCAATACAATTAAACCCAGTTGTAGCTGCCCCCATTCCATAGTAGGCTTGGTAAGAAGGCTTCATGAAAGTGACAAGAGCAATGATGATCACAGGCATCCATCCATCCACTGACTGAATCACTTGTGTGCAGAAACTCACCTTTTCCCATGCGCTGCAGGGTTTTCTGATGTGCAATGATGATAGCCTGTGGGTTTTGTTTCCTCACAGTAGGCAATCCTATCATTCCAACCCCCACCCAATGTAAGAGATTGGACTCTGGGACCAAATGATACTCCTACCTGACAGGCCACTGGCACCATATCTAAATAGGAATGTAGTTAACAAACAACCAAGATGCGAGAACGAATTTGGTACAGCTGACACCTTCTAAGTCATGAACATATTATTAGGGCAGAGATGGTGTAGACTAACTCTTATTGTCACTAAAAGTAGTTTCAAGACTATCCTTACCATCAATGTGATCAAAGTGGTGGTGTGTCAGAAAGACCAGCAGCTTTCTTGGGAGTTCATTGACGACCTTGGCAAGCTGCTCTGCACCAGTATTTTGAAAGCTTAGAGACATGGATGGATTGTCCACTAAAAAAGTGAATCAACAATCACATAAGAAAGAAAAGTAAGATAAGTACTGAGTTCCCCAACATCAAGATATGTCCTTCCAAGCATGGGTTTGAACCAACCACCACAAAGACAGATTTTGAGGGGCCTACAAACCTGTGCATGAGCTGCCACTGGATGACATCCAGGGTCACATATTAACGCATCACCAAATGCCTTGGCAGCTCCAGTGTCAATTGCATGTTTTGGGAGTGGTCCAGTCGGAGCAAACACAACCAGGTTGGTTTTGCTGAAGGGCAACATAGTTGCTGATTCCATTGGAGCAATGAAAATGCCTGGTGGATACTCCTGTTGCATAAACCAAATGTCAATCAAAATCCACCAAGCCCCCCATTCATGGAGCATCATAATTGCAAATGCAACAAAGGTTTTGAGTTTGCAACAAGCAAGGTCAGTATCCAAAGATTGGTGGCAATGGTCATTCTGGTGGTCAAAATGGGATTTTTTTACCTGGCCCTGTACACAGAGGTTGTACTTGAATGACAAGTCAGATGGGAAGTGGGGAGAGAAGGCAAGCGTAGCCAGTGGTCCAATGCGCTTCTGCTTTGAGTCAGAACCGACCAGCAGGTTGTATGCTTCAAGTGGATCAAACCATTCCCCATCAGCTGCAGCACATCCCAACATCACATCACCCCTGTCATCATCTTCTTTCCCAGGCCTACTTGCGTCACTTCCTTCTCTGATAGCTTCAGGAAGGCTCTCCATGGCTTCTTCAAAAGCTTTCCCTTCTTCTCCACTGAATCTGCAAGTTCACAATACCCATCTCTTTCTCATGTCTCTTTCTCTCCTTGTACTGAGCATGTACTGAGTACAAGGAGAGAGATGGGATTGAAAGCAAGTGGAGCTACAACAATGGTGTCCAGTAGTATTAGATCTTGTTTTACTGTCTGCCCACAATTGTTGAAGAAGGGAAGAGGGGAGTGAGAGAGAGAGAAATTTTGTGTTCACCATGTGGGTCTGCAAAATTTCTCGAAACAAGATCTGCAAACTATTCAAAGTAAAAAGGAGAATTGAGCAATGGCAAACTGGTGTTTGTTAGAGCAACTCCACCAGTGCTCAGTACATGACCCTACAACTTAAAATTGGACGAAGAAAAGTCAAGATATGCTGGTTTGGCTCAACAAAATGGTTTTGGCCCAGCATTTTTGCATGGTTTGCTGAGGCTGGTAAAAGGCGCAGCAAAGCCTAACACCTGCCAGAGAAGAGTGTAGTAAATATGATTTGACTGCTGCTCCATATTTCATTCTGATTGGCCAATCATATGATTGGTCCAGGTGGCTTGCTATTAAAAGTTTCTCCTGCCTATATTTGCAGTCCCAGTTTTAGTTTTAAGGGTGGGTTTTGAAAAAAGTAAATAGCCCAACTTTGAATGTGAAAAACATATTTCTGCAGGGTCACATACTGAGCAGCACTGGGAGATGCTCTTATTAGCCTGGATGGATTTCAAAGAATGGGGCTGAAAACCTACCTGAAAAGCTTGCATCATTGCGCAGGATTTCAATGATGAACACAACGGTGTGGACAGCAGGTCCAGGTCCATAGGCAGGCTCTTCCACATACTTCCAATATCGCCATGACTTGCATGGACCACCTGTTGGATGGATACAAGTTTGAATCTGCAGCAAGCAAGCAGCCCACCCCCACAAAGAAAGCAACCTCAATAAGAGCAACTCCACCAGTGCTGCTCAGTATGTGATCCTGCAAATAAAAAAGTAGATGAAGAAAAGTCAAATTTGGCTCATCAAAATGGGTTTTGGCCCAACATTCATTTTTGCACCGTTTGCTGAGACTGGTAAAAAGCCACAACAAGGCCTAACACCTGTTGTTGATTGGCTAGATAGATTGATTGGTCCAGGTGGGTTGCTATAAGTAGTCTCCCACTTATTTGCAGTGCCAGTTTTAGTTTGATGGGTAGGGTTGGAGAAAAGAAAATAACCATAAACTTTGGATGTAAGAAATATTTTTGCAGGGTCACATACTGAGCACCGCAGGAAAGAAGTTGCAGAACTAACATAATCCGCAGTGCAGTGCAGTGCAGTGCAGTGCAGTGCAGTGCAGTGCAGTGCGCACAAACAAGCAAACAAGAAACCGATACCTTCTCCACTGCATCGCTTATAGCAAAGCCCTTGAGACCAAGGCAGTCGAGATTGAACTCCACGTTCCCGATGGCCTTCGCCAACCGCTCCTCTTCCAGCGTCTCATCACAACCCCCTCCTACCTTGCCAGCAGCAGCAGTGCGCAGCAGGGGCACTGACGCCAAGTCCCAAATATCAGAGTCTTTTTCCCCACCCGCAATCTCATTCCTGGGTCGGGTCTGCTTCAACAGAAAGATCTGAAAAACCTCCGACGGATCCGCATTCTTCACTATCAACGCAACTCTATGCTCTACCTCTCCTCCTCCTCCTCCTCCTCCTCCTTTTCCCATCTTGCTGCTCCTTCCTTCACCCAATCTCCCTCTATATCTACCCACACATACCACTCTTGTTTTATACCAAACTAGCAAATGGGTAGTTCTCCACCCTCTTCTTTCTTCTTCTTCTGTCTCTCTCGCTCTCACTCGCGCGCGAGCACTGGCAGTGCGATCCTCGTTTCCAGTACTGCGCTTGAGACAGAGACAAAGGGCACACAGTGGTGAGTTCCCAAGTGCGCGGCTGGGTGCGTTCTAAGTTCCAAAGTTCGCATAAGTTCGCATCTGTTTTGTCGCTTTGTGGTCGCCAGCCTCTTTCTGTCTGCGTTCCCCAACTGCAGTTTTCAGCATAACACTTATGTGGCTTTTTAGGTAGTGCATGCTTCAATTACAAGGGAGCCACTTTTATGTGGCTTGTTAGTTAGTGCGTGCTTCAATTACAAGGGAGCCACTTTTATGCGCCAACAGGCAAGGCCCACTTATGTGGCTTTTTTGTGCATGCTTTTACAAGGGCCAGTTGTATGTGTCCCTAAAGGTAGGGCCACTTCTGAAGCTTCTTAATGCGTATGCTTTCATAAGGCTCCTTAGTCCTCATATGTGTCCAAGGGCAGGGCCACTTATGAGGCTTTTTTGCTAGTACTTTTCACAAGCCCATTTTTATGTGTAAAGCAGTAGGGCCACTTATGGAGGTTTTAGGGCTTCTATAATGCCTTTCTTATGTGTAAAGGGGGTGGGACCATTTACAAAGCTTCTTATAAGGCCCTTTTTTTTCCTGTAGTGGGGGTTGGGCCACTTATGAGGAGGCTTTTAGTGCTTCTATAATGGCCTCTTTTTATGTGTAGAGGTGGTTGGGCCACTTAGGAAGCTTTTTAATGCTTCTATAATATACCTTTTTAATGTGCAAAGGGGGTTAGCCGGGCCATTTACCAGGCTTTTTAGTGCTTTTGTAAAAGGCCAGTTTTATGTGTAAATGGGAGTAGGTGGAGGCTGTGTGATCTTTACGCATGATAGAGCCCTTGGCTGTGGGCTTCACGAGATTAAGGGCCTACACAAGCTGTTTTCTACCACGCATATAATGCTGTGGAGGGCCTTACTGCCCTTACCCAAGGGCCTTACTGTGCTTACCAAGTATAAAAAGGCTGCTGCACCTAAGGTCGATTCAGAGTTGGGAGTCTTGACCTTAAGGTGCCATTCTGTGTACTTACTGTAGGAATTCCTTTAACCAAGTCTCTTTGCATGGCATGAAGATGTTCTTATGTCACTCTTCTTTTGGTTGCAAATTTGTTTTTTGGGTCCTCACACAGAAGTAAGTAAAGTTTTGTAAGTGTTGTCAGTGTTAAAGTCATGATTCAAGTCAAGTGTGTGTGTGTGTGTGTGTTTTGCTTTGATATGTATGTCTCCTTATGTTTATTGGCCTTGCCTACCAAGGCAAGGATATTGAGTTTAGATTCATTATAGAGTATAGTAGCTTAAGAGATTTTGGCTCCTAGGTAATAGGTCTATTTTTATATGAGGATTTTTGAAAGATGATATTTTGTCTTGTGTTGAAACTTGAGATTAGTTATAGAGTTATAATATCTTGAAGGATTTTGGTTTCTTTAAGAGGATTTTTTGAAGATTATATTTTTGCAAGGTGAAATATTTGAGTTTCCATAATTCTTCTTTTGCCTTGAAGATACTTTTCAACATAAATGGCAAGGCCACAGTGTGACACACCCCTTGTTATTTATTTATACACTCTCTCATCATCATGTTCAGTTGAACATAAAAACTCTCAAAAGTTCCTAAAGTAAAAACTTTCGCCCTTTTCAGTGCTACTAGTGTACCTACTTCAATTTAGCCTTACTCCAAGTTTCTATAATTACAAATTTCTATGACATCGGGAGAGAGAGAGAGAGCAAAGGGGTGAATGAGCAATGAATCAAGAAATTCTTGTAACCTTGCCCAAAACTTTATTAATAATAAAGGCACCAAATCCAGAGAGGAAGTACCCAACGAAAGAACCTAAGTCCAACTTGAATTTGCTACAAAGTCATGACTCATATGTGTTGAAGACTAAGGACTACTGTAGCCTAGGGTCAGTTTCCACATTGACAAAATGAATATAAATGAATATATATATATATAAGAATATTTTTTAAATTGAATTAAATTTTAAAAAATTCATTATCTACTATAATATTGTGATATGAGTAGTGAAATTATTCAGAGTGTAGCCTATGGTAATTATGATGATTTTCAAATTTTCAACTTGATATTTTCACAAAATTTCATTTCACTATTTTGAGGATTATTTAATGACAGAACTGACCTTAGCGTAAGGTATTAGGTAATAGAAATTCTGAAAGGCTTGCAACTACCAACTGCTTATTACAAGCTTGCAGAGAAAATGAGAGGTCGTCCCCAAGTGGCAGGAGCTATATCGATACACATGCATACATACACATTATATATAATATGTATTAGTATGACCTGCACACTTGGCCCAAGTGTGAATCCAAGTGTTGTAATTTATTTTTTCCATCTAAAACCATTTTTGGTAATTTAATTGGATTCTAATGACAAACCACTCAAAATTCAACATCCCCCATGCCTTAGGTCTAAAAAATTCAAATCATCTTCATTAAATCCTACTCACGGAGGGCTTTTCCAACGTAACCAAGAGTGCATCCAAACTCTTGTATAATTTTTAGTTTTGATTTACACATTTGAAAAAATTGTTCAATATTCAATAACTTCTTTGTTGTATGTTGAAACCAAGTTGGTGCACCCTTTACTCATTGAGGACTTTCCAATGGTACTACACGCAAGGCAAGAGGTACCATGGTTTTGAGAGATCTCAACGTGACAAACAAAACAAACTCTTACACACCCATGCAACCAGCACACAGAACATTGTTGAGGTCTAGAAAATAGTGCACTAATTCCTTAATAATATGGCAAAATCTCTCAAAAATGCTGATTATGTCAGATAATGGCCATTGGTCATAGCTGATTCCTGGCCACCTGGTCATAACCTAATTTATCTAAATTTTACCATGATTTGTTTGTCTAATTGTCTTGGCCCAAATTCTAAACTTGAGCTCCCTACCAGTGTTTTTTTTTTCAAAATTTTTTTTAAAATTTTTTTGAAGCCAAAGTGGCAATTATCCATAAGAAGATGTAGAAAAAGTGGGGATCATGCTCAGGAAGATTTAGCCAAATCTGGCTATAAACCAGATTTGAAGTACCAAACTCTATTCATCCTTCTATATCTTTGGCTATGGCAGAAACCAAAGATAGACAATTTGCAATTTTAAATATTTAAATACAACTGCAATATTTTAATTTGCAAAATTTGCTCACTGCTGGCAATTGAAAAACTCCAAAATAAATTCACTTCATTTTAAAATTTTCAATATTTTATTTCGATTTTTGGCAAAATTTCACCAACCCAAAAAAAAAAAAAAAGACCAGTTTGTAGAGGACTTCGAGGGGGCATTACCCAATCCATCTTTCCAGGACATCAGAGGGATATTCACGAACATATATTGCCCCTCCAAATACACAGAAATTTCTCCAGTAGCTTTACCCATTGCAAAGCACAATGTGAAAGTTATCATGATAGAAACCTACATAGATCATGAGGTACACAAAAGAGGTTAGGGTTCTTACACCTACTCTTTAAGTGAGTTCAATCTTACACCAACTAATTAAAGGGTAAGATCCCTCACACTTTTAAGGAGTAGTGCAACAGCCCTCTCCTTTTTTTTGAAGGAGGGATATTCATGAATACAAGGTGCCCTCAAAATACACAATGAAATTTCTTATCATATTTGTCAAATATAAAGGTACTCTCCAAATACACAAGGAAATTTCTTGGAGTGCTTTGTGTGTGTGTTATATTCAGGTACTCTTAAATAAGCTTCATAACCAACTTTTCCCTTCCAGGTAGGGTAGATAGGTCGATGAGCAAACATTTAAGAAGTCAAAGGAGGTTAAATCCTCCCATATTGTTCATTTGTTTCTAAAGCTCAGAGAACATTTCTAACGTAGCAAAATTTGATCAATTTGGTAAAGGAATGGGAAAGATATGGGATGTTTGGTGTAAGTGGGCATGTAAGGCTGGAACTAGAAAGAGGTTTAGAGTTTTTTTTTTTCCAAAAGATTGAAACAAACTATCACTCATTCTCTTCCTGCATTTTCTGGGTTGCTCCTTTATTTTTAATGCTGAAAGAAAATGTGTAACCCTCTAGTCTGCATGTCCAATGACACAAAAATCACTCAACTACACAATGAGAAAAACATTGAAAAGTGTTTGATGCTGAACAATTTTATATTATTTATATTTTTATAACATTTTAATAATGTGTTTAAAATTAAATGTTGATATAATCATTGATATAATATTGTGATGACATTGTAACATAATATTTGAATCAAAATAGAGTTATCCATAAAATCCTGCAATTAGAAGACGAGAATGACCAGTTTGGGCATAATAGGCCCGTCAATCCTGTAACTGGGAATGAAAATTTTACAAAACGAAATGACTAGGACACAAACTAGTTTTCCCACCAATTTTGGTGGTAAACTGAGTTTCATCCCCTCTTTCCTTTTTCCTGAGCGCCTCCACTGCTGCTACATGTATTTTCAATGCTCCTACCTATACAACTACTATAATTACCCTTGAACCTTGTGCATTAAATGCTGAGTTTGAGCATCTCCTACTGAGATTCTTTACTTTGCAGATACCACTAAAAGAGGGTATAGGAGTTGAAAACAGAGGGGATAGTGGACAGGGTGACTTTATGGATAACTCTAATATTATTTTACAATGTTATCTCAATATGATATCAATGATTATACATATCAACACTTAATCTTGAACATATTATTAAAGTGTTATTATATAGAGAGGGCAAGTTTGTGATGCTTTTCCCTTTGATGAAACATGTGATTGATCATCTGGCCTTGGATGAACCACCAGCACCCACAGTGATACCATGATAAAAATTCTCAAAATTCATTTAAATTATTTACAAACATTAGAAATATCTGATGCATATACTAAATCAAGGTCTCTGAGCTGAAATCGAACTTTTTCTAAAGCTTGATATGGCCATTACGAGGCCTCACTCAAAAAGGTGAAGGTACGAATCTGGGTACTGGTTCAACCTGGCCCTGATGGAATGCCCCTCTTACCTACCAGGTTTGACACATTCCTATATGGAATAGGGTTTAGGGTTATAGTGCTTAAAAAATGGGATAATGTTGAACCTTGTTCTTTCAAGATTGGTAAGTGAAGTAAAAGTTGGACCAATTTTTCTTTTGGCCAAGTCTTTAGTACTTACTCAACTGCTAACCCTAGATTCTGCAATATGGTAAATTTTTTAAATTAAATTTTAAAAAAGTTTTAAGTAAATATTCTGATCAGAAGTTGAATGGAATGCCAAAAAGTTTGCAAACCTTGTGGAAGTTGAGCTGCTTATTCACAACACACAAAAGTTGTGATTAGCCCACCACAACAAAATAATAGATTGTTTTTGTCGCCTTTCATTTGGTCACCAAACCATCACAAAGTTTGCTTTCTTAGGTCCCCGTGTGGTACCCTAACCGCTAACACTCTCAACGAAAATCCCTAAGTGTATTCGGAGGTACCATATATCAGTGAGGAGTTACTAAGGAGTTGGAAGGGATCTTACACCTACTCTTTTAAGGAGTAAGTGTAAGAACCCTCGCCCTCAATCCACCTACAAATGTCTTGGGCATGTATGTCCTTTATCCCAATATACCCACAAATATATAACAAGTTGAATACATACCCTACTTGCCTTGTAAATTTTGATTCTTGCCCTTTTCATTAACCTACCTAACTAGTAAATATTTCATACTCACCCTTTTTTACTCTAAACGTCTTAAATGTATTTGTGCTTACCCTTACCAAAGGAGGGTAATTGTTTTGAAGAGGAGATATTGCCAAAATCATTATATAGCATATATGATGAATCTCCATATTTTTTGCAATAAGATGTGGTTATGATGAATTTGTTTGAATTTTGGTGATAAATTTGTGAATATGTTTTCTTTTGGCTTTTCATTTTTTGTTCATTACATTAATGACCTTGAACAAAATTCTTAGTGTATGCTCTTGAAACCCATTTAAATCTTATTACCATTTGTCATTATAAGAGTGCTTTAAATTTGTTCTCAAGGATAATATCAGTGTGTTTTTTTTTGTCGAAATTTTGTGATTTAGCCAAACTGGTAATGATCGATAGGAAGATTAAGCCAAATTTGGCTACAAGCTAAATATGAAAATAAAATTTGTTAGACATCCTTTTTTTTTTCCCTTTTTGGCTACTTATTTGAAACCATGTATAGAAATCTGTTGAATTTTTTCCTATATACCTTGACAACTTGAACATGTGTCTATTGAATAATATTAATTTTTAAATTTTTCATTTCAACAAATAGAATATTCTTGCAGATTCAATATTTTCCTTCACAAAATCTTGGTCTTTTGAGATTTCTTTCTTTTGGAGAATTTCAACATTTTTGAAAATGATATAATTCGTTTCAAAGTTGCCAAGGTTCTATGGTAATATAAGTGGAGAAAGAAGGCCAATGCAATCCTTGGTTTGGACTATAATCATCATAATTTTGGATAATTTGAAAATTGATCATCTCAAAAAAAACTCTCAAGCACAGTAACTTCATTCTTTATTTTAGTTTTGTGAAATTTTGTTATTTTTACTGCTGAAAGCAAATGAAGATTATTATTATTATTATTATTATTATTATTAGGCACCTTGTGGCCAAACCAGCCTAGGTACTATGGTAGTGCCTTCCACTAAAACCCACAAACCAAAATGAAAACAATTCCTCAAATACAATAAGTCCCATAAAAAAGGGCCAGGTCTCTAAAGGGGCCTACCTATTTGAAAACCATTAAGGTGCTTTTATGTGTAAATAGGTGTATGTTTGTATGTTTCTCGTTTATTTTAAAGTAACAAAACTAGTGTCGCATGTGCCATTGGCTTAAATGTGAACAGATTACCCAACTAATTTTTCTTCCCAAAAATATTTTTTTATACTTTAATTAAATTTCCAATGACAAAAACTACTCAAAATTCAATATCTCTTACACCTTAAGTCTAAAAATTTCCAAATCACTTTCATTAAATCGTGCTCAATGAGGTCTTTTTTTTTTAGAATACCAAGAGTTGCCCAAATTCCCTTATATTTTTTATTTTCGAGTTCCCGTGATTTTAGCTAAGAAAGTCAAAGCTTATTCAAATAAAAAATTGTTCAGGATTCTATATAATTTCTTCACTGTTGGTCAAAAACTTTATGAATCCAACTCGGTGCACCCCTACTCATCACACATGCTTTTCCAACACTACCAAGAGCATGGCAAAAGAGGTTTGGGAGATCACACCATAACAAACAAAAGAAAACAAACAAACAAACAAACTTCATAGATAGATGTCCAATTGTTTGAGCATTTTTCTTGGTTGTATAGCATGGATAGCCCTATATATCTCTTTCAAAAGAATTATTTTTAATGTGTGGGTCCAAATTTGGAGAATATGGGGAAACAAGTCCTCTTTTGAAAGATGAAATAAGCAAGTTTGACTCCTTCTTTTGATTCACCAAATGCGTACAAACCGCATCAAATACCGGATGAAATTCCCACACCCACCACCCCCATTCATAGTACAGAATAAAACAACATAGAACAACCTAGAACTTAGGTGAAGAATCATCTTAAAATTAAAATAATAGAATTATCCATAAAGTAACCCTCTCTTCCTGTCTTTGGGCCTCCTTTCACCCCGTATCCTCTCTTTCAGTGATATCCGCAAAGTAAAGACATTTTAATAAATCTGATACTCAGCATTGAATGCACAAGGTTCGAGACTAATTATAGTACAGTTAGGAACAGTGAAAATATATGTAGCAGCAGTGGAGGCGCTCAGGAAAAAGGAGAGACAGGATGAAACTCAGTTTACCACCAAAATTGGTGGTTTTCTGAGTTTCATCCCCCGTTGAATGCTAATCTACTTTTTGTGCAGGTTCTTTTTGAATCTCACCCTGTGTATGACCAACTCAGGTTCTGGTGCTGTGTTTTTCTTACTTTACGGATAACTCTAATTCAAGTTTGAAGTATTGTTGAAGCTTTTGACATATTTAAAAAGTCATCCAGACTTCGGGCCCTAGTTTAACCTTTTAATCCCTGTTTCATCCCCAATTTGAGTGCAGCTGTCAAGTGAGCGAAACTGGGTACCAGTTGATGAAACTGGGTATCAGCAGTTCACAAGATTTGCAGGATTTTCATTCTGATAAGACTTTGATTTGAGGAAGAATAGCAAAGTAGTTGCAGTGTAGGCTGAGGTAACCCAAATCCAAAACTTGGGGGCGGGTTTAGGACCAGTGTTTTTTTGGGAAGCTAAAGTGGCTATCATCCATAGAAATCTTTTTTAAAAGTGATGATTGTCTCTAGAATGATTTTAACCAAATCTGGCTATAATAATCCAGACATAAAAGCACAAATTTTTAGTCATCCTTCTATATTTCGGCTAAATACTGAAAACCAAATATAGAAATCAGGACCTTTTTTTTCACTATTATTTTCCTCACTTTTGGTGATTGAAGATCTCAAAGAACACTTTATTTTTTGAATTTTTGACTTTTTCTTTTTCTTTTTGGCTAATTTTTTTCAGTGAAAAAAGGGCTGATTAGGAGTCAGGACCAATTCAGGTGAGAAAACCAGTTTGGTCCTCTGAATTTTTCCCTTGTTTTTTTTTTTTTCATCCTGATAATCCAACCTTTTGCACTCTGCAAAGCAATTGCTGCACAAGACTTGGTCTCCTCTCTCAGCTCTGATCAATGGGTTGGTTGGCATGATATATCTCTAGGTCAATATTAATGAACTCCGGAATGGTCAAGTCCTGCCCATTATATCGGGAATGCGCCAGCCAAGCATGTTAGGGCAAGCTAGGTGACACGCCCAACATAATGTGTGGGGCAAGGCCATTCCATGACATTAAAGGTCTGGGGTGACAGATTGAACAATTTAAAGAACAGTTCATGATCAACAGACACAATCCGGTTGCTATTACGAGTTCGGGATCATCACTGGAAGATTATGTCATATAATGTGGTCAAAATGACAGAATCTGCCACCCTAGTCTTTAATTTACTAAAGATTGGGCTGCCCATGGTAAATTTTTGTGAGGCAAGCCTGCCTGCCTCTGGGGGAGATCGTATGAAACCACTAGCATAATGTGCCACGGGCAGTCCCACTATGTAATGATAAAGCCAGTGTGGGCAGACTCTCCCTGTTTTTCAGCCTCATTATTGTGGAAGAATCGGGCAGCCTTGCCGATTTTGCCCAGTGACTTGCTGGGAACCAAACTCTGCCCTGGGCAGCCCGCTCTCTAGTACAATTCTCCCAGAAGATAACTTGCTGATGAAAAATTATTTAGTTTTGAAATTTTCATTTTCACAACTAGAATATTCCTGAATGTCCCAAAAGACCCTTCATTTACCTTCGCAAAAGAAAAAGAAAAATCCTTTGAGGAAAAAAAAACTTTTGAAATTAATTTTCAGTGTGTCTAAAGATGATATAATTTTTGCTGAACCTGCTATTCAACTACAGTAGTCAGCAAGGTAAAGTTAGGCTAAGGCTCCTTCTCAGCCTTACTAGTTGTAAGCTCTCTATTATAACCCTTGGGGCAACTGCCTTAAGGTCTATGAAGCTTACAACCAATGTTGGGTGGTTATTGGAAACAGAAATAGACCCCTACAGTGGTTATCAGGGTGGTTCCTAAGATTCATAACAGTGGTTCTCGAAAAAAAATCAAAGACCCATTTTTGTATATAACCACAATTTATTTATTTTTGAAAAAATCGAATAATTGACACTAAATCTGCTATTTCATTGGCTAGTCATTTATGAAATTTTTGGGTTTTTTGAAATGACCAGGGCCAGCAGTTCTTTGATTCTGGTTCTTTTCAAAGAACCAGAACCAATGGCTCTTCGATTATGAATTAACCTAAAACTCAAAACCAGTTCTGTGCAAATCTAAATAACCACACAAGACTATTGCTTACAAGTTACAACGCCAACTCCCCAAATGTGGGCGAGGCACTACCTTGCACACACACAAAAAACTAGTGTCGGGCAGGTATTCAGAAAATTCGAATATCACACTTGTTATTTGTCAGATATCACAAACTATGATGATTCAAAATGATATCCTAACCACTGAATCGCAACTCTATGAGATCTGACCATGTAATATTCATATTTAAATCCGGATATCAAACATCTGAAATTCGGGTAGGATATCAATTCTTTACCTAAATCCAGATATCAAGGAAGGGGTAGTTAGGTTTGAAAAACAAAAGTTTACAATAAGGGGTAGTTAGGTTTGAAAAAAAAAGTTTACAATTTTAAGTGTTGTGGTCTTAAGCTCATAACTATAAAGGGGCCCAAGCTGACACTTAGGCCCCACCTTTTTTTTTGTGTTCTTATGTGCTTTTAGTGTTCTTTTTCCTATTGTTTCAAGCTTTTCTTTCATGTTTCCTATGTTCATGCTCTTGTTGGGTTCATGCTCTTCATTTGTGTTATGTATGTATTCTTCCTTCATGTGTTGTTGGGTCTATGTTTTTCCGTTGCGCTATTATTGGGTCCATGTTCTTTGTTTGCATTATTACTAGGTCATGTGCTTGCTTTTTTTCCATGTTGATGTTGCATCCATATTCTTCGTTTGCATTGTTATTGTGCTTTTTCTTCTCGTTGTTGTTACATTTGTGTTTTTCTTTTCTTTTTTTTTGCATTTTTGTTGTGCCTTTATTTCACATTGTTATCATGCACATCTTTCGCACTAATGTCGCAATTGTGTTGTTGATGTGCCTGTGATGAAGATTTATGGGATGAATCCTTAGTGATTATAAGGTCATGCCATCGATTGTTGAAAGTAAAAAATGATAGGGTAGTTGGTGGTTGATGGTAAGCTCAAAATGTTCATGTTTTTTTTTTTTTTTTCCATTTGTTTGTATGTAGGTTATGGCCACTTTCTACATTCAATTTTGACAATGCTTGCTTGTTGTTCGCTAGGTGCATTTCTAGTGGTGCTAATGGTTCTACAAGGATGTTTTGATGGACGTAAAAACTAGGAGCTGAAGAATAAAAGGAACTATTGCTTGAAGGCCAAAAGGGAAAGAAGCTCAAGAAATATGTGAAGAAGATAAGTGACGTTTGGTGTAGTTGAGGAGGCATTGGTTGTGTGTTAATCTTATGCGATGTAGGTTTTTGCTATTTGAGGCGAAGACATCTCCGCTATGCCTTGTGTTTTAATAGGCGAAGCTTGTTCATGTTGTTTTCGTCTAAAAGTTGATGACCGGGGTGTGATGATGAATTGAGAGATCTTAAGAGCGACAAGTAATGGATTCTTAATGTACCTTGTCATTTTTGTGTGAGGTGGCCTTTTTCCTATGCTTGCTAGGGCAAACACCGAAATGGCTCCTTCGGTCATTACATCTTTGAAATCCTTAAAGGATCACTTCTTGAGTTCCAAAGAGTTTATTTAGACAACATGCAACATCTCAAAGGCTTTATGGTTGGCTTCAACCAAAAGGTAGTAAAGGAAGGGCAACAGAAGAATTTGCAAGAGGTGGTTGATTTTAAAAGCTAGTTACAACAATTCTAAACTTCCAATTGGTAGGATGCCCTTACCATTCAATGTATGCAAACAAAGTTATAATCTTTGGAAGGGGCGTAAAAGAAAGTTCAGGAGTTATAAACCAAAAACTCCAACTAGCAGAATGAATTACTAGAATTACACAAGTGCCTTACTATAATTAATAAGATTTTGGACTCCTTAAACTTGGAATGGACTACTTCGTAGCAAAGCCAGGAACTAAAACAAGTGAATTGAAAAACCTTGGAAGTGTCATTGGGCATGACAGGCAAGTAGCTCAAGGTGGCAAAGGTTAAGGTGGAAAGGCTAGAAGGTCATAATGAGGTGTTGACCAAGAAAGCATAGAAGCTTCAGGAGGAAATGCAATAGTCAATAAAAAAAATCTAGTTACTAAAGCAGATTCTAAAAGACTTAAGGGAAAATCCAAGCATAATTTCAAAAGAGATGCAAGCCTTAGAAGGGGGGATGAGGATGTAAATACAAAAGGTCGAACTAATCGATCTTTACCACCACCAAATGGAAGAGTTTGACAACCTAAAATGAAGTATGCCTTCATGAAGGTAGAACTTTTGATTTATTAGCAGTGTCAAGAGTTTTATTTTATTTATAATTTTTATCCTAGTTACTATGGGTAAATTGGGGTAAGTAAATTTGGAACCAATTTTAGTGTGAACAAGATTCTAGCTTTTTGGTGTTCAGGATAAGTGGGACGATGTGTGATCATAATCAATTTTCTGGATTTTGAAGCACATTGTAACTTTGTTGTGTTCTGTTGTGTTGTGTTTTTATTATGCAAAGAGTTTGTTGAGGTTTTTGTTCGTACTTGGATTCATGTGTTTTGCAAGTGAGTAAAACTTTGAAATCCAAAAAAACTTGCATTTGCTTTAGCTCAATAGTGCTATAGTTAAATTTGTGGTTGATTGCACTAAATTCTTGGATATTTTGTTTCATGCTACATAAGAATGTGGTGTGGTTTTTTTTAGCTTCGTTTAGTCATCAAGTGACTTGATCTTTTGTGTTTTGTTTGTACATGTTGTAGCTAAATGTGAGTGCACAGTGTTACCTTTCCTCTCATGTTTTGTTCCATTGTTCATTTGTAGGAACAATAATGGCGGCAGCAGCTTGAGCCACCATTGTAATCGCCAAGAGCTATAATAGGAAGAGTTACAATGTACAGCTATAGTTTAGGGAAGAAGAAGGAAAAAAAAACAAGGGGAGAAATGGTAACAATAAGCTTCTTGTTGTAGTTCGCAAAGAAAAAAAAGGAAAATAAGGAGGGAAAAAAAAAGGAAGGGGGGAGACTCAGCAACATGCATGACTATAATGTGTACCCAATGCGTTCATGCATGTTACACTTAAATGTGCATGCAAGCTGTTAAACTCCCGCAACCATTGTCACAAAGCTTTAGCTTGGACAAGGCGCTAGTGGCCCGCCAACCTTAGGCAAGGCCCATGCAAATAAAGCTAGGGCAATCCAATGTGGACCCACCTCGGGCCACTTTTGCTTTTTATTTTTTTACTTTTTTATTGAATTTCCAAAGTTGAAGTTTAGGGGTTACGTGGCAACTAGGGGTAAGTTT